>Ga0082212_10002148_pt1 | contig 29027 bp, 23 predicted proteins | sample TergutNt197P3_FD_71548 | JGI IMG/M metagenome (GOLD analysis project Ga0082212, IMG submission 71548) | Neocapritermes taracua P3 segment gut microbial communities from Petit-Saut dam, French Guiana - Nt197 P3 | ecosystem: Host-associated > Arthropoda: Insects > Digestive system > Gut ...
AGCGTTACCAGCATTGAGAACGGGGCGTTTAACATCAACCAACTGACCAGCGTTACCATTGGCAACAGCGTTACCACCATTGGGATTCAGGCATTTTACAAAAACCAACTGACCAGCCTTACCATTGGCAACGGCGTTACCACCATTGGGGAGGCGGCGTTTGCGAACAACCAACTGATCAGCCTTACTTTTACCCCCACGAGTAAACTTACCACCATCGGGAACTGGGCGTTTTACAACAGCCGCCTGAGTGCTCTTACCATACCCCCAAGCGTTACCGCCATTGGGAACGAGGCGTTTAACGGCAACCAACTGACCAGCGTTACCCTTGGGGCAAATGTAGCGCTGGGAACGAATGCGCTGGGCAATGCCGCCCTTGCGAGCGCTTACACCGACGGCGACCGGCGTGCGGGCTCGTATCCGCCCGCGAAAGCGGTCGTGCGAACCTCAGGTACCTCAGGCGATTTCACCTATTCCGCAACCCCAACCGCCGTAACCATAACCGGCTATAGTAAATCAGGCGGCAATGTGGTGATACCCGCGCGGATAAACAACATACCCGTTACCACCATTGGGAACAGGGCGTTTAGGAATAGTCAACTGACCGGCGTTACCATACCCCAGGGCGTTATCACCATTGGGGAAGAAGCGTTTGAGAACAACCAACTGTTCAGCATTACCATTCCCGACAGCGTTACCTCCATTGGGATAAATGTGTTTAGGGGCAACCCGCTGTTCAGCGTTACCCTTGGGGCAAATGTAGTACTGGGAGATACCACGCTGGCCTACGGTACCCTCTATGCTCTCACTTACAACAGGGCCGGCAAACAAGCGGGCACGTATCCTCAGTCTGCACCGACTTCCGCCATCCACGGAACCGGGAACAGAACCATCGTTATTGATATGTTCAATGTCGGAGATTACGGCTGGATGGGAAGCGGCTTTTTGCGGATCAGCGTAAACGGAACCGTGCGCTACGGCCTTGCGGACAACGTGCGGGTGGCCGATGACAGCGCCCCAAACACTGCCGAGTGGCTCATCCACAATCAATTCAAATTCCGGGCCAACACGGGCGACCGGATAGAAATCCGCTGCGCATCGGGAACTGACTGGAACAGAAACTCATTCATCGTGTATGAAGAAGGCGCGCCGCTGTCCTCGGCGATGGCTTACAAAACCTTCAGCAGTTTTGTAGAAACAACACCTATGACGGTGTGGAACTTTACCGTAGGCGGTGTCAGAGTGGGCGCCGGAAACGGCACAGCCACCACGCCCATACCACCGGAAGCGCGGTACTTTACCGTGGCCAGCAACGGTTTCTGGTGCCCGATTACCACGGCCTGGTCAATTTTTATAGATGACGGCAACGGCAAAGCGTATAGCATGGGGTTCGACAGCCCTCAACCCGTACCCGGCCAAAGGTTCGACATAAGCACAATGACCCTGCGCATGGGGGATGTGGTCAAGGTAACGGGCGGAACCTATTTTTTATATCCTGACGGCCGCAGGCAGATTTTAAATCACAACTTTGCCTACGAGAAGGCGGCCGCTTCATTTGCGCCCGTAACAAGGGGGGAGCCGCGGTACTTTACCGTATACTCCAGTTTCAAGTGCCCCATATACGGCCACTGGCAAATCAACCTGGAAGACGGCAGCGGCGCTTTCTATTCCCTGGGCAATACGGGAACCGGGAACTATTATGAAGCCGTGGGTAAAACCCTGCGCTCCGGGGACGCGGTCAAGCTTACCGGCGGGAGCTATCAGTCCAATACCGCGATCTTATCCGGCCAGTCCCCCACTGCGTCAGGGTGGATGATTAACGGCATCGTAACCGTCGAGAAGGCGGCCGCTTCATTGGCTCCCCGTGCGGCGCAAGTACGGGCCGACCCTGACGCCGCAAACTGGAACATCGCCCTGCTTGACACCGCCGCAAACGCCGACTATTTAAGCGCCATTGAGAAAGACGTAATCCTGGAACAGAACAAGGCAAGAAGCGACCCCCAAAAATACGCCAGGTTGTATATCCAGCCCATGCTGCAATACTTCGGCGGCAACGTGTATTCGGCGCCCGGACAGATGGCCCGCACAACACAGGAAGGGGCAGCCGCGGTCAATGACTGTATAGCCGCGTTAAACAGGGCCGCCGCCGTCGGCATATTACGGCCGGAACGGGGGCTTTCCCTCGCCGCCAAAGACCACGTAGCGGACCAGGGCGGAACCGGAGAAAGGGGCCACAACGGCAGCGACAACAGCACGCCCACTATCCGCATGAGCCGGTACGGCGTTTTCACCGGCCAAATGACGGGCGGCGGCGAAAACATAGCCTACGGCCCAACCACCGGAAGGGACATCGTCGTTGACCTGCTCGTTGACGACGGCGTTCCCGACCGCGGCCACCGGACAAACATGCTGAACAACGTGTACACGCAAACCGGCACCGGCTTCGGCCCCCATACGTGGTACGGGCGGAGCTGCACGATTAATTACGCGACGGGGTATAGGAGTAATTGAGGGGGGAGGAATTAGAACATATCAGCGTGAGAACCGGTACGCTTAAAAGTAACGGAATTTTCTGCAAGGTCAATTTCGTAGATCAATACCCAATCACCTTGAATATGACATTCAAGACAACCCTTCCATTCTCCGTGCAACGGGTGGTTTTCACGCTCCGGCGGCAAGGGTCTCTCGTTGACAATCATAGCCATTATCTCAGTAAGCTTATCAATATCCTTGTTTTGCCTTTTCATCAGCTTGCGGTCTTTCTTGAAAGGCCCGGTAAATCGTTGGTTCAGCATGGTTCAGTCGTCTGTGTCCAAATCTGCCAGCATTTCGTCAAAAGAAGTATACAGTTTGCCCGGAATCTCCCCGCGCCTCATAGCCCTGCCTTCCTCAATAGCGGCGATAGTTTCGGCGTTCGGAACCAACCTTCCGGTTTCGGGGTGGCGGTAGGGGGCGCACAGCGGGCAGTCGTCCACAGGAGCTGGAAAATACACTATCTCAGCCCGCCCCGCCGGCACTTCGCGGGGAACATCAATCGTCAGCCTATGGTTTTCAGGGATTTCTACGGTTTGCGTTATGGTCATAGGGCAAGAGTAGCATATCCGGGCGAAATTCGCAATCGCCTTCAAATTCATGTTTCATGCCGAATTTTTCATGTTTCATGCAAAAGACGGTTTTTGACGGGAAACTTCTGATACATTGAACCAAATGTTTAAGGAAAAAAGATGAAAAACAGAAGAAACGTACACCTGTTCGGCATCGTTGTCATAATAGCGGTGATTGGATTCACAATGATCGCTTGCAAGGGCAGATCGGGTAATGACAACACCTTCGACCCCGTAGCCCAAATCGGCGAAACAACCTACACCACCCTGCAAGAGGCGGTAGACGCGGCGGAGGAGAGTGACACCATTACGATACTGAAGGACATCACCCTAACGGAGCCCGTTACAGTTACCATTACAAAAGGTTTTGGCGGCATCACCATTGACCTGAATGGCAACACGCTGGACGGCGGCTCAGGGACGGCAATCCAGCACAACGGAACCGGCATACTGGGCATCACCGACAGCACCGGCGGCGGCAGGAGTACCGGGACAGTTACGGCGTCAACTGCCGGGTTTGCGGTGGACACGGTGATCATAAACGGCGGCTGCCTGATAGTATCCGGCGACGCCATGATTAAATCCGTCGGCAGCGGAAAATCAATTTATAATGACGGCGGCGAAATATGGGTTACCGAAGACAGCACCGTACTCGCAATCTCAGGAGGCATCGCAATTATGAATAATGGCTACGGTACCGTAATTGTAGAGGGCGGCGCGGTGGGATCCATAGGTGACGGCGGCCTGGCTATTGTGAACACGGTCGGCACCGTAACAGTCCTTGACGGCGCGGTATACAGCGACGATGACAATAGCTTTACGATTATGAACACGAACGAATGCATTGTAAATATCGGCGGCGGATCAATACGCTGCGACGGCGACAACAGCTATGCGGTTTTTAACTATGGAGGAACCATAACAATCGGCGGCGGCACCATACGCAACAACAACGCACGAGAGGGTGTGGCGATTAGTAACGAATTAGGCGGCGGAACCATCACCATCACCGTTGATGAACCATCCCTCCCCTACAGCGCTCCGATCACTGTTATAGGCGGTACAAGCGCGTTCGACATAGCGCCGGCGGTGTCCGCCACCGGCGTAAAGGTAACGGCAAGCGCAAACACAGACGGATCGCAGGAAGCCTCTTACAATGCGGCGAACATCGGTACGTACAAATACGTCAGGTTTGAAGAAGGGTTATGAGGGCGGGAACCTCTTCCTCATTCTTCCAAAACATGCTATAATATAAGGCATCGTATTTACCATGGCAGAAAATAAAATTGAAATTGATTCTGTAAAAGCTAAAAGCGCCGCGTTTGCGTTAAAAAATGGCTGGGAAAGCTGTATGAACGCAAGCGACAATGCCCGCAAGTGCCAAAGCGCGATGAGAAAAGCGGCAATTGAGATAATAGTAAAGACAGGATACGCGGACGATTCTGTTTATGACAGCCTTGAAAAATCATACATAAATAATGTGATCAGCACAGAGCCGGATTATGAAGAAATCAATAAAACAATAGATGCTCTTGCCTCGATAAATACCGAAAAATCGACAGGGCTTCTTTTTATTTTCCTGCAGGGACTTCATCAGAAGAAACACACGGGAACATGGGAAAAAAAAGAAGAAATGATATTCCCCTGGATTGTAAAAAGTTTATGTTTTATAAATGTAAAATTCAAAAGTATCAAAAATATATGGAATCTTCTGGTTGTAATTTTCCGTACCGAAAAATATTCAAACAATGAACGCCTGCATGCCAAAAACACGCTTGTCAAAATAAAAGCGGCGGCAAGTCAGCCGCCTGCAGCCTGAACCATTCCTTCCCTGCTTTAGGCGGCAAAGATGCTCATTTTGTACCATGTTTTATACCGAAAAAATCGTGTTTCATGCAGCAGGCGGTTTTTGGCGGGAAATATCCAATAGTTTGGGGATACAGGAAATCGCCCAGTTTAAGGCGGAGGAATGATTCCTGGAAGCATCCCATAAGGTGCCCTTGATTTTTTTACCTGTCTCCTCTATATTATATACAGGCCCAGATGGTGGAATTGGTAGACACGCTAGTTTCAGGTACTAGTGCCTTTGGTGGTATGGAAGTTCGAGTCTTCTTCTGGGCAGAAAAAGGAACTTAGATTAAACCGGGAGTACATTATGGCGGCAAAAGACGAAAAAGCCCCAGCGGCTTTGCAGGTGATTATCCTTGACGGGAACGGAAAAGAATGGGGAAGGCTGTACGCAAATGCAAAACAATTCCAGTCCGGCAGCGTAGGGTTTTACGGAAACGGTAAATTAAACAATCCCGATAATCTTACAGCCCGCTATCAGTGCGGACTTACCTTTACCCTGATAGGCTCAAAAGAAAAAACATAATTAACTGAGCTATTTCCGAAACTACACCGAACAGAATATTCGCAGTTTTAGGAAAAAGCTACCGCCAGGGGCTTTTCCGGATTATTGTTTCCCTGCGCCGGTAACCGACAGAAACAATTTCGATGGGAGTTTCACAGAATCTTTCTATAAATTCAATATACTCCATTGCTTCCAGAGGAAACTCTTCGTAGCTCAGCCTGTCTTTAAGGGGTTGTTTCCAGCCGGAAAAACTGCGAAGTACCGGCTTGGCGGAATTAAGGGCCGGAATTGAAGCCGGAAAATCTTCTATCATTTTATCGCCAATACGATAAGCTATACAGGCTTTAATCTCAGATAACGTGTCGTATACATCCAGGTGGGTCATTACCAGAGCGTCAATTGAATTGGTAAAGCAGGCATAGCGGAGAGCAACGAGGTCCAGATACCCGCAGCGGCGGGGGCGCCCGGTAGTTACGCCGTATTCCCTGCCTGTTTCCCGGACAAAATTGCACAACTCATCCTCCGAATTTGGATCAAATTCACTGGGGAAAGGGCCGTTCCCTACCCGTGTAGAGTATGCCTTAAAAACTCCCAGCACCTTGTCCAGTGCCCGCGGACCAATACAGCCCCCGATTGCTGCCCCTCCTGCACATGACATACCGCTGGATACATAGGGATAGGTTCCCATGTCCAGATCGAGGAGTGCACCCTGTGCCCCTTCAAAAAGGGTTTGTGCATTTTTACGATGCTTAATAAAAGAAGCAAGGTCAATGGTCATGGCTTTAAGCCGGTCAAGGTACGGTTCCAAAAAGTCCCTGTCTTCTCTTTCCAGCTCATCCATTTTTTCTTTCCACGAAAGATCGGCAAGCCTTATACCTTCTCTGTCACTTTTCATGGAATAGGTAATTCCAATACCCCTGCCTGTAGTGCCTATGGGTTTTTTTCGGGCAAGATCACGCTCTTTATCAACCTGGATGTAACGGGGAAGAACAAGATGGGCGCGGTCGGAAATAAAAACCCTGCCCGCAGTATCAATACCCCGCTCGCTCAGCATGGACAGTTCGGCAAAAAGAGCTTTGGGATCAATCACCATCCCTGCCCCCAGAACCACCAGCTTATCGGGGTAGAGTATACCTGAAGGAATCAGATGCAGCGCATATTCTTCGTTGCCAATAACTATTGTGTGTCCGGCATTGGCGCCGCCTGCAAATCGGACGATAATCTGGGCTTCGTTTGCCAGATAATCAACAATCTTACCCTTCCCTTCATCGCCCCATTGGGCGCCCATAACCACTACTTTCATGGTCATAGCTTAGCATAAAATTGTTTTCCTGCATATAATAACAATATGAAAACCGTATATGTGGGCATGACCGCAGACATAATACATCCGGGAATTATCAACATACTCAGGGAAGGATCCCTGCGCGGAGAAGTACTGGCAGGCCTGTTAACCGATTCGGCAATTGCCCGGTATAAAAGACTGCCCTATCTTTCCTACGAACAGCGTAAAGAGGTGGTAGAAACCATAAAGTATGTAAGCAAAGTAGTTCCGCAGGAAGACTGGAGCTATATCCCCAATCTCCGTAAATACAGGCCCGAAATTATCATCCACGGAGACGACTGGAAAACAGGAATACTTGCACGCGAGCGGGAAGAAGTGTTTAAGGTAATGGCCGAATGGGGAGGCGAAGTAGTAGAGATTCCCTACACCAAAGGGATTAATTCCACAGCCTTTAGTGAGTCGCTGGGCTCTATCGGTACTACCCCGGATATACGGCTTAAAACCCTGCGCCGTCTTATCGCCGCCAAGCCCATCGTGCGAATAATGGAAGCTCATTCAGGGCTGTCAGGGCTGATCGTGGAAAACCTGGAACTCCTTAAAGAGGACGGCATTCACCGCTACGACGGTATGTGGTCATCGAGCCTTACAGATTCAACCAGCAAGGGCAAACCGGATATCGAAGCGGTTGATATTACCACAAGGCTTCAGGATCTTACCCAAATTCTGGAATGTACGACAAAACCTATTATATACGACGGCGACACCGGAGGTTTAAGCGAACACTTTGTTTTTACCGTCCGTACCCTGGAACGCAATGGAATTTCTGCGGTAATTATCGAAGACAAGATGGGCTTAAAAAAGAATTCGCTGTTTGGTACAGAAGTTGAACAACAACTTGCCCCTGTTGAAGAATTCTCCGAAAAAATCGAGGCGGGAAAAAAAGCCCAGGTTACCAAAGAATTTATGATCATCGCGCGTCTGGAAAGCCTTATTGCAGGGGGAACTGTAGAAGAAGCGCTGCTCCGATCCTTTGCATACGTTAAGGCAGGTGCGGACGGGATTATGATTCACAGCAAAGAAAAAAGCGGAGAAGATATTAAGGAATTCTGTATGCGTTTCCGCAAAGAATATTCAGCTATACCTCTGGTACTGGTTCCCACAACCTACAACCATTTTACAGAAACAGAGCTGGTTTCCTGGGGGGCGAATATCATTATCTATGCAAACCACATGCTCAGATCTTCCTATCCGGCCATGTACAAGACTGCCCGGTTAATCCTGGACAAAAGCCGTTCTCTGGAGGCGGACGAGTTGTGTATGCCGATTAAGGAAATTCTGGAATTAATTCCCGGAACAAAGTAAAGGAACACTTATGCTTGATACGGCAGCTTTCGGAAAAGCGCTTAAAGAACGTAACTTTGATTTTTATTCAGGCGTTCCCTGTTCGTTCCTGAAGGATCTTATCAACTACGCAATTAACGAAGCTTTCTATGTTATGGCCGCCAACGAAGGGGATGCTGTAGCAATCTGCACAGGCGCCGCTTTGGGAGGAAAAAAGCCGGTTGTGTTAATGCAGAATTCAGGTCTTGGCAACGCTGTTTCTCCACTTACTTCCCTTAATGCGATTTTTCGGATTCCCGTATTGTGTTTTGTTTCACTTCGCGGCGAACCGGGTCTTAAAGATGAGCCGCAGCACGAACTAATGGGCGTTATTACCGATAAGATGCTTGAAACCATGCACATTGATTATGCGGTTCTTTCCGGCAGCGAAAGCGAAGCGCTAAAGCAGCTTGATGCTGCAGATAAATGTATAGCGGAAGGAAGAAGTTTTTTCTTTATTGTAAAAAAGGAAACATTTTCAAAAATTGAATTAAAGAAGGCGATTACCGCATTACCGGATGCTACTCCCCTTTATCAGCGAACGGAAATGCTCAGGGCGGTAAAAAAAGGAACCGGCGATAAAGGCCTTTACCTGGCCACTACCGGATTTACAGGACGGGAACTATATGAACTGGGAGATGATCCCAATAACCTGTACATGGTCGGTTCATTGGGCTGCATATCTTCCCTTGGCCTGGGACTATCTTTGGCCAGACCCGATAAATCCGTAATTGTCCTTGACGGTGACGCTTCACTTCTTATGCGGATGGGCTCCCTTGCGGTAAATGCTTACTATAAACCTGCCGCAATGTTCCACGTTCTGTTCGACAACCGCTGTCATGAATCAACCGGCGGACAATTTACCGTTGCGCCGGGTGTGGATTTTATCCGCCTGGCTTTAGCTGCAGGTTATTCTTCGGCAATTGCCGTAAACACGCCGGAAGAACTGGAAGAATGTGCAAAAACCTGGAGTGAACAGCGCGGACTTGTTTTTGTATACTGTCCTGTGGGATTGCGGTCTTCAAAAGATTTGTCGCGTCCCAAAGAAAGACCGCCGGATATCGCACGGCGCTTTATCAATTATATACATACCGGAAAGTAAAGGAGTAAAAATGATCTCCCAGGCAATTATTGTAGCAGCAGGTATGGGTACCCGGCTTAAAGAAAAAGGAACTTTTATGCCCAAGGGCTTTCTGGAAATAGGTGGAAGCCCCATAGTAGAACAATCGGTAAAAAAATGTATCGCAGCGGGCATCGAAGAAATAATAATCGGTACCGGCCATTGTGCCGAATGGTACGAGCGGCTTGCCGAAAAATATCCCCTTGTTTCCCTGATACACAACGATAATTACGAAAACAACGGCAGCATGGCGACTCTGGCGCTCTGCGCAGAAAAAGCCAAAAATTCAGACAAAATTTCCGCCAAAAACAACGATATGCTTCTTGTTCTGGAGTCCGATCTGATATACGACAGTATAGGGCTCTTCGTGCTGCAGAACGACAGCCGTTCCAATTTAATCCTGGCATCAGGAACAACCAATTCCGGCGATGAAGTGTATCTGGAAGCCGGCGGAGATCATGAGCTTTTGGGAAATTCCAAAAAGAAAGAAAATCTTGCTTCAGTTTATGCAGAACTGGTTGGAATCACAAAGCTTCAAAGATCAACCATTGACGCTATGACAGAATATTATCATGCCAACAAAAATGAAAAACCAAAAATGGATTACGAAGCTGCCATGTCTGCTGTAAGCAGTACTTTGGCCAATCCCATATACATCCGTAAAATTGAATACTATGCCTGGAGGGAAGTAGACGACGACAATCATCTGGCAATGGCACTGGAACAGGTTTATCCCCGGATTGCGGAAAACGAAAGTATAAGGGAGGCAAGACGGGAACTGCTGTTAAATCCCGGACCGGCCACTACCACCGGCGGGGTAAAATATGCCCAGGTCTGCCCGGATATTTGCCCGCGCGAAGAAGAGTTCGGCGATCTTATGAAGTGGGTTACATCGGAACTTTCACTCATGGTAGGAAAGCAGGGAAAAACAGAAACAGTCCTTTTTGGCGGTTCCGGTACCGCAGCAGATGAGGTGATGATTTCTTCCTGCGTACCACAGGATGCAAAACTCCTTATTTTGGATAACGGAGCTTACGGAGAACGTTTTGCGAAAATTGCCGCATCGTACAGTATTCCCCACGATGTAATTAAAAGTCCCGGACATCTTTTGCCTGACACAGGGGCTGTTAAAAACCGCCTTGCCGAAGGCAGCTATACCCACTTTGCCATTGTATACCACGAAACAACCACCGGCCTATTAAATCCTGCACCGGAACTCTGCCGTTTTTGTAAAGATCATGGCATCACTACCATTGTAGATGCAGTAAGCGCTTTTGCCGCCATTCCAATTGACATGGATCGGGACGGTTTTGATTTTATGTCTTCCACTTCCAATAAAAATATTCAGGGCATGGCCGGTGCGGCGCTGGTTTTTTGCAGAAAGGAAGCGCTGGAAAAAATAAAAAATTATCCAATGCGCAGCTATTACCTGAACCTCTGGGATCAGTACAGTTATTTCATCAAAACAGGACAAACCCGTTTTACCCCGCCGGTGCAAACGCTGTACACCCTGCGTCAGGCAATCATCGAAACAAAAAACGAAACCATAGAGGGCCGTTACCGCCGGTACTCCGAGTGCTGGGAAATCCTTGTCAAAGCGGTTAAAGAGCTAGGGCTTTCCATGCTTGTTGATGAAAAAGCGCAATCCAGGCTTATTACGGCAATTAATGAACCTGCAACCGGTTCATACAGTTTTACAGAATTCCACGACCTTGCACGATCAAAAGGCTTTACCATTTATCCGGGAAAACTCAGCGATGCTGCCACATTCCGCATCGCCAATATCGGCGACATTCAACCAAAAGAGATGGCTGCTTTTTGTGAAATAATGAAAAGCTATTTTAAAACTTTATAAGAGAGGAACTGTCCAGGAAGCCTTTACTTCCCGGGCAGCCCTCTATCAGAAACAATTAACCGTAGAATCCTGTTGTGTATCCCAGCCAGGTTAATACAAGAGCCAGGACAAGTATAATTCCCATTAAAGCAAGAGGAGAGAATTTCTTTTTTGCATAAAGATGATACACCCAAAGGGTCAGTCCCATCGGCAGCAGTTTTGGGAAAATAGCGTTTACTACATTATCTGCGTTAAAGATTACCTGATTTTCCAAAACCGTGTTATTTACCGCATCATACACATTCTGGGTAATAATGATCGGCAGGGTAACAGACACAAAGGAAGCGGTAAGTGCGCCGACAACAAGAAGCCCCAGCACCGTCATCGTTTCCGTCAGGGTGTTGAGTTTGCCTGTCGCCATTAAGCTCTGCATGCCTTCAAGACCGGATTTCTTTCCCAGCTTAAAGAGGAACCAACTGAGGATACAGGTCCCAACCGGGTATATAATCATATACAAAACCGGACCAAGCCAGGCCGTGGAAGGATTTGCCTGTGCTATGGAAAGACAAATGGTAAGCAGTATCGGAATAATCGTTGCTACCCACAGTGAATCTCCAATGGCGGATGTGGGACCGATAAGGGCCACCTTGGCGCCGGAAATAAGTTCGGGCGAACACTGTTTGTTGGCGTTTGCTTCTTCCAAACCGCAGACTATGCCGTTACAAATCGACCCAACCTGGGATTCGGTATTAAACAGTGTGATATGCCGTTTAAGCGCTTCGGCTTTTTCTTCCTTGCTGTCGTACAGTTCGTCGATAACCGGCGCCATTGCCTGACCAAAGGCCATGCCCAGCATGGACTCGGCCTGCTGTGAACAGCCGTTCCAGAAAAACCAGTTAAAGAACGATTTTTTTAAGGTTTTATCGCTGATTGTTTTAGCCATTATGCCGCCTCCTTTCTGGATGCCGCAACATAGTACAGAACAGCGGTAATAATAGCGATAACCGCCACTGCCATGATGCTGAGTTTAAGGTAGGTAACCAAAATAAAACCTGCCAGGAAAATTACAAAGTGGTACTGCTTCTTGTAAAGGAAGGAGAGTATGATCCCCATACCAAGGGCGGCCATCATTCCGCCGAATACGCCCAATGCTGTGGTAAGCCAGCCGGGAATCAGGGAAGCAAAGTCGGTTTGCGCCGAAGCTGCAGTCATCGAAGTAAGAACGATTACTGCCGGGATAAAGCGGCACAGGAATCCGATTAGCTGACCCAAAACGACATTGGGAACAAACATCTTTTTTACCTCTCCGGCTTCCGCATATTTGTATGCAACACGGTTAAGGGGCAGATTCAAAGCATAGGTAAGGTTCCACATCATTTGACCTACAAAGCCTCCGACACCGGCAAATACAACCGCAAGACCGATAAGTTCGGTAGTTCCCATACCCCTGCCAAAGACCAGCGCTCCCGCAGTTCCAATGTAGGTTGCATAGGAAAGATCCCATGCCACAGCGCCGCCGGGGGTTACGTTCCCCATATACATGATCTGTAGCGGTATGCCTACAGCCATCGCCGCAGGAACATTCCCCATGATACAGCCAACCACAAAGGAAGCGACCAGTGGCCGCCCAAGGTTATACCATCCCAGGGTGTTCCCTACAATTGAGCCTATCGATCCCAGATAGATGAACAGGCCAATCAGTACAATTTGAGCCGTCGTCATTCTCTTCTCCTTCTATATTGTTTTTCTGAATGAATCCCAGCCGGTTTTTGCCGTATTCGGCAGTTGCTGAAAATTCACCTCAAAGCCCTGTTTAACCAGCGCGTCTATGTCCGCTACATCCTGTTTGCTCAGGCAAAAAATTCCCACCCCGCTGATGAGCTGATGCACCCTGTCAGACTGTTTTGAAATGTTTCCCAGGTAAATACATTCACAGCCTTTGATGCTTTCTGCAATTTGATTGAGTTTTGACGGGGTTTTTACGATCACCAACCGGTTTAACTCACTTCCCTTCTTTAAAAGTTCAATGGCCTCTTCCGTAGTAACAATGTGAGTCTTATAGTTCGGAGGAACACTCATTGTCATGATCGATTTAAGAGTGGGGTTCCTGGCACTTTCATCATCAATGCCGATAATTTCTTTGATTTTTAAAGTCGGACACCACGCAACTATGGTTTGGCCGTGAATCAGCCGGTCGTCAACCCGTACATATACCTTTCCCATATTCACTCCTAAAAAAGTTCCTGTTCAATCAATGATGCATGCATATAACAAACTGTAAAATCCTTGTTGCCGGATTCAACAGCTCTGACTTTACCGTTAGTGGTGTAATAAGGAACATAGGGAAAATCGTTGATTTCTCCCTTAAACACCTGGTATTCCCGCAGGGCGGAAAACCATTGCTCTTTTTCCGCTTCGTCAAGAGAAAAATACGCCTGCGGTATAAAGCCAACCAAATCCTCAAAAGTCTCGCCATAGACCAGTTTAATGTTATTTCCCTGCTGTCGGAGCTGTTTTACCGCTTCGGTAACCGCATCGTGGGTATTGATGTGCCGCGGATGCATGGAACCCCGCCAGTGGGTAATTACCAGTTCCACTTTTTCTTCGATAAAATAATCGGACAGGCGTTTTTGAAATTCGGGAAGCGTTGGCATGGTACTGGAAACATACCCAAGCCAGATTGTATCCGCTCCGAGTTTTTCCGCAGCCCGTTTGTTTTGATTAAGGAGTTCCTGCAAATAGGCTTTTTTTGCTTCTTCCGTTGCCGCCGGATCCTCAAGCCTTCCCTGGGTTACATGGATCAAGGTACAGCGGGCGCCGTTCCTGGCATATTTTAACAGAAGAGGGCCTCCCATGAGTTCCGCATCAAGCGAATGGGCGCCTATACTGACCACCCGTTTTATCGTACTCATAACTGCTTCCTGTAATCGGTAAATGTCCGGAATACACTAAGGCCGTGCCGTTCATAAAAACGTCTTCCCGGTATATCTGTAGACATAAAGAAAAGCGAATAAAGACCCCGCTTTGCCATCTCCGCCTGCTGAAGATCAAAAAGAATTCCGCCAAGCCCGGCATTCCGTTCCGATTCCGCTATCCCTATAGGGCCGAAACGCAGAGGATTTCCATCAATCATCCGCATACAAAACCCGGCAATTTTTCCAGCCTTGTTCAGCGCCAATAAAATACAATCTTCAGCCAGATTATTCTGCATACTGATTAAGGTATTGCGTTTCCAGCCGCCGCCGAATTCGGTTTTGGCAAATTCCAGAAGTTCAAGGGCATAACGGTAACTAAAGTTAATAAACGTATATCCTTTTTTTTCGGCTTCTGTTTTTTTTGCCAGCGCTTCTTTGGAAAGATAAAAACCATGAAGGTCTTTTTTCATTGAATAGGCTTCTTCTCCGGCCTTGTACCCATGTTTTTCAAAAAATGCTCTGGCACCGGGATAATTTACGCAGTCAAGACCGGGAAAAAAATAATTGGGAGAATACGCCCCAAAGGTGATGTTTTTTACTCCAAGCTCAGCAAGCCTTTCTTCTGCACCCAGAAGAAGTTTCGTACCAAGCCCTTTCCGCTGAAACCCTTCATCTACAAACAGAACGTTGATCCAGCCGCGTTCCGGTTCCAGACCTCGTTCCAAATAGGGAAATTTTCGTTTGGTGGCCAGTATAAAGCCAACCGGTATATCACCTTCAATGGCAACACTGCATAGAGCAGGATCGAAATTATCGTCAAAAAGAGCCTGTTTGCGGAATTTTCCTATGGTAACCGGATCAGTCCGCAAGACTTTGTTCCAGAGTTCCACTACCTGGGCTTCAAATTCTTGGCAGTAGCCTATAATTCCCACAACAATAGTATACATCAATTGTTTAAATTTTGCAAGTTTTTTTTAAAAAAATCGTAAAATTTATGAAAAATATTAAAAAATGAAATAAAATTTCTTGACAGAAGCATATTTTAACTCTACCATTAGATTATGGACAGTGATCCTCTGGAAAACTACAGTACAGAACAGCGAAATGAACGTTCTGCTGACATTAGCTCCAAATCAGCGCTGGAAATTGTACAAATTATTAATACAGAAGACAGCGAAGTAGCCCCGGCTGTAGGCCGAATATTGCCCAAAATTGCAGCTTTGGCAGAAGATATAACTCAGGCTTTTAAAAGCGGAGGCCGGCTTTTCTACATAGGTGCCGGCACTTCCGGCAGGCTGGGGGTATTAGACGCTTCGGAGTGCCCCCCCACTTACGGAACTGACCCATCACTGGTTCAAGGGCTAATCGCCGGAGGTGAAAAGGCTCTGACCAGTTCAATCGAAGCGGTAGAAGACGATTCTGAAGCCGGTATTTCGGAACTAAAAGCTTTAAATTTCGATTCACGTGATGTGCTGGTGGGGATCACCGCTTCCGGCCAGGCGCCCTATGTGCTGGGAGCCCTGGAATATGCCGGAAAACTCGGAGCCGTAACTGCTTCGATTAGCTGTAATCAAAATTCAAAGACCTTCGAAAAAGTTAAACATAAACTTTTCGCCGATGTAGGCCCTGAGGTAGTTACCGGTTCCACCAGAATGAAGTCCGGTACAGCCCAAAAAATGATCCTCAATATGATTACTACCACGGCAATGATACTTTGGGGCAAAGTATACCGGAATTACATGGTGGATATGAAACCGGTAAATCAAAAATTAATTCTCAGGTCGCTGCGTATGATTCGTGAAGTAACAAACTGTCCGGCAAAACAGGCCGAAGAAACGTTTGAAGCTTCAGGCAGAAAAACCAAGACAGCCATTGTAATGGTTTTATTCAATGTAAACCGGGAAAAAGCCGAAGAATTGCTTGCCGAAGCGGAGGGCCGCATTACCGGTATAAATATTAAAGGAGCATAATTGGACAGCCTTCTTTTTTCCATCAGAGAACAATTACCGGCTCTGCCCAAAGCGGAACGAAAGGCAGCTGATTATGTTCTGTCCGAACCGGAAAAAGCGGTTTATTACAATATTGCCGAACTGGCCAAACAAAGCGATGTAAGCCAGGCAGCTATAGTCCGGTTTTGCCGCCGGATCGGAACAGAAGGTTATTCCGATTTTAAGATACGGCTTTCCCACGATGTATTCCGCAGCTCTCCCAAAAGATACCTTCCCAATCAGGATCTGGAACCAGGAAAAGATCCTGCAACCGTAGTAAAAGATATTATCGACAGCATACAGCGGAGTATGGCCTGGCTTGAATCTTTAAGCGATATACACCTTTTAAGCCAGGCTGCAGACATGATCAATTCCGCAAGAATGAATTATATTTTTGGTATCGGAGCTTCCAGTCTGGTTGCCCAGGATATGTACCAAAAGCTCATTCGCATAGGCATCCCCTGCTCTGCTCCTATGGACACGGATTTACAAATAACCGCCGCATGTAATCTGTGCAAAGAAGATACAGCTCTGGTTATTTCATATTCGGGAGAAACACCTGCCATGCTTACTGTCGGAGAATGGGCTCGAAAAAAAGAAGCTAATCTTATCACACTCACCGGAGAAACCGGCAATTCACTGCGTTCCTTTGCCCATCTTGCCCTGCTGGTGCCTTCTACAGAACAAATACTCAGACCCGGCGCCATGGTTTCACGTATCAGCCAGCTTGCTGTAATCGATATGCTTTATTCCCTGCTTTTAACACAAAACTTAAACAGCGCCATTCATGCTCTGGAAGAAACACTTATTGCCACACACGATATTCAGCGGGAAAACTTTCCATAAAAAAGAGAACCTTATAGAGACAGCCTATACAATCAAATCTCTGTTTTATTCAGCAAAGACGACAGCCTTTCAGCAATTTGCTCGTAATCCAGATGATCTACATTGTCCCGCAGCCAGACTGCCAGTCCGTCATCGGACTCGTATTCGTAACTGTCTATTTTCGCCATTGCCGCATCTATCTTTTCGATATCATAATTTTTGCAAGCGTTAAGAATTATCGCCAGCAACTCCAGGTCCGGTTTTTCTTTTTTGGGTTTTGGGTTCACTGCTATCCCGCCAAGCAGGTTCTCGATATCATCCAGAAGTTTTTCTGCTGTCTCAATAAAGGCGTTGTTATTGGCGCTTACAAAATCAAAGTCTCCGGCCTTTGCCGCTTTTTCCAGAGCCTCCGCTCCGGATCCTGTTATGTCCGCATATATGCCATAACTGGATCCCTTTATTCCGTGAACGGTAATAGCGTAATCAGCCAGACTATCACGGCTTACCTCTTTTATTGTTTCAAGAAGCGGACGGGTGTTTACTGCAAAAGAACGCAGCATAGTAAAGTACAATGTCTCATTACCATCGAAGTGTTTGATCCCCTTATCCACGTCAATCCCGGCAATGTTCATGCTGCCGACAATTCTTCTGTCTGTTGTCCTCCTGTTACCGCTATTGCTCCGTCTGTCAATACCGGATCGCCTGTCCTGTCCGCTGCGGGTATACGGAAGTATCTGCTTGTCTGTGAGCAGTTTTTCCTGCTCCTTATCCCTTACCCATTCCCGTATAACAGTATCCAGACGGGCTATTTCAACAGGCTTGGAGATAAAAGCCTGGAAACCCTTACTTAAAAACAATTCTTCGTTTCCTGTAATGGCATTGGCTGTCAGGGCAATGATTGGTATCGTTTTTGCATATTCGGTTCCGATTTCTTCCCGTATAATTCTGGTAGCTTCAATTCCATCCATGCCTGGCATCATGTGATCCATAAAAATTGCATTATATTTAACCTTTTCTTCCCTGACGGCATCTATAGCCAGTTGTCCGCTTTGTACGCAGTCTGTTTTTATCCTGTAAAGCCTAAAAATACCTTTTGCCACATCAAGATTGGTACGATTATCATCCACTACCAGCACGTGCGCATAGGGCAGGCTGATACGGATTAATTTCGAATTCTCGTCACGCCGGGCTGTTGAATAATGAAAATTTCTCAGACTGTTTACAACTTCTGATCCTATTGCGGAATCAGAAACATATTTTTGTTTTAGTTTTACCGTAAAAACACTGCCTTTCCCATATTCGCTTGTTACATTGATCGACCCATCCATCAATGCCGCTATTTTTTCCGTAATGGAAAGGCCAAGGCCGGTACCTTCGATTTTATGATTGGACATTACATCAATTTGTGAATAATCAGAAAATAAATTTTTTGTTTCTTCAGGTTTTATGCCAATTCCGGTATCACGGACAGAAGCAAGTATCCAAACTGCGTCATCTTCTCTGGTACAGCAAATAGTTAATTCTACAAATCCTTCTCTGGTATATTTGCATGCATTGGATAAAAGGTTGTTCAGAACCTGCTTAACCCTAAGTTCATCTCCGTAAAGGCGTGTGGGTAAATCTTCGTTTACATCCAGCTTAAACGCAACCGGTTTTTCCCCTATATGCATAACGCTTTGCGCAACAGTGTCGTTAATCATGCTTGGAACATCATATTCAGCCTCAACCAGTTCAAGTTTGCCTGCTTCTACTTTGGAAATATCCAAAATATCATTCACCGTAGAAAGGAGCGTTGATCCGGCGTTATATATCTTTTCAAGGTTTGAATAAGTTTCTTCATCTATTCCGCCAACCTCAAGGATCAGCTCGGACAGGCCTATTACTGCATTAAGGGGGGTGCGCATTTCATGGCTCATTTTTGTCAGAAAGGTACTTTTTGCATACGAAGCAGCTTCCGCCATTTCTCTTGCGGTAATAAAGTCGGTTACATCTATGGATTGCATAAAATGGACTGTTTTACCGCCGAGCCAGTTTATGTACCGATTAACGTTGCGATAGATACGGTTAGTTAACGAATTACTTTTTTCCCATACAACAACCTTATCAGGTTCTTTGTTAAGCTGGTAACAAGGGCAGAAATCGCATCGTTCATTCATGCCGGACTGAAGAACTTTATAACATATTTGTCCGATACCGTCTCCCTCTATACCAAAATGCTGCCTCATGATATCGTTCATAAAAAGTATTTCACAGGTATCCGGATCGTTAATATAAATCATCGTCTCCAGGTTATTTAATATATTTTCAAGAGTATAGAGAACTGAATCTTTTTGCTTCAGCGCTTCCTGCGCCGCTTTTTCAGCAGCCTTATATTCTGTAATGTCAGTTCCGATTCCCAGTGAACCTATTACTGTGCCGTCATCCTGTATCAAAGGAGTACTGACTATTTCAAAAAGCCTGCGGGACTGATCGGGATATGTAAGCCATTCCTCTGCCTTTCTTTCGGAATTTTCATTTATAGTTTTTTTATCCCGCACCATAAATTTTTCAGCCATTTCCTTATCATGGGCATATACTTCAACGGGGGTTTTACCGATTATTTCCGATTCAGGACGGCCTGTTAAACCTTCAAGAGCAACGTTACAGCTTGTGTACCTGCCATTTATGTCCTTGCTGAATACCAAATTCGGCAGTGACCTGTATATTCCGGAAATGGTTGTCATCTGGTTTTTATACAGTTTTCTTGTCTGATTGACTCTTATCAGGAGAACAATCAGGACTGCGAGAAACGAAAAGAGCATGACAGCGAATATAAACAGATATTTGGAACGTTCATCGGCAAATTTTCTTGAATAGTCATAAACACGGCTTGTCCAGTTTCTTACTATAGCATCGGTATTAACATAATTTTGGGCCTTGCAAATAATTGAACATAATTGATCTTCATTTTTATTCAGTCCGAAAAACGACTCTGTCGCCAATGCGCCGGAAATGATATTGGCCTTGTATTCCGGTTTTTCGCGGTAATTTATCTGAGAGAGAAGTATATTTTCCGATGTCATAAGCAGATCAATCTCATCTCTCTCCAGTGCAACCAACGCCTCATTATGATTATAATAATGCCTGACATTGGTATTATTCGGAAACCATGTATTATAAACATCTTCGTAAGCGCTTCCCGCAACAACGCCCACAGTCGCCCGCCTTACCTGATACATTTCAAGATTGGGATAATCCGACTTTGACAAAAGTGCATAATGAGAAGTTGCATACGGTTTATCAGTCCATAAAAAAACATTTTTCCGTTCGTCGGTATGGAACAATTCCGTAACCAACGACACCTCGCCGGTCTTAAGTTTTTCGAGTATCTCTGGCCATTTCATATCTTTGGTGATCGCAACTTCAAACTCTATGCCGGTAAGACTGCTTACTTCCGACAGAATATCCAGCGCAATTCCCTGAAACTCCTTATCCCTTTCGTTGTAGAAAGAGATCGGATAGTTTGTCGGCTCCATGGCGATAGGCACTTTGGAACGCTTCGCAGACAGGCCGTTCAGATAGGTTCTTTCTTCGATGGTGAAGGATCTGCCAAGCTCATACTTTGCATATTCATGATTACTTGTTCTGTACAACTCATTAAGAATATCAATTCCTCCCGCCTCAATATATTTATTCATCACAGAAATAACCGGCTGAAGTTCGGGGTTTGCGGCAGTCATTGAAACCGGCGTATAAACAAGCGGAAAAAGAACTTTGGAATGAATATCGGGGTAATTTATAAACTCATAACTCGAATTCGCATCCACAATATATGCGTCAATAATACCGGACTTGAATTTGTCTACCACATCTCCGGTGTTCTGTATATCTACGATTTCAAACTCCAGCAAGGGATACATATTCAGAATGAATTGGGCTGTAATCGAATTCTCAAGAAAGCCTATCCTGAGTCCATTAAGATCGCTTTCTTTCTTAATGTTTACGGAATTCCCATAAGTAAAAACCCCCAGCGGGCGTTCTGCAATGGGATGCGTCATGTAATAAAACCGCCTCCGTTCAGGCGTAGGAGTTACCTCTCCGATAAAATCAATAGCTCCGCTGTCAATTCCGTTTTTTAAGGTGTCCCAGTTGTATAAATCCAGAACAAACGGAATATCAAAAAGACAAGACAACAACCCGCAGAACTCAACAGAAAACCCCGTGTACCTGCCATCAGGCATGGCGAACACTTCTGTTGATGGTACCATCCCGAAAGAAAAACTCTTACGCTCGGATTTGAGTGTCTCTATCGCAGCTATCTCCTCATCAGTAACACCGGGAATATTGCGGTACGATTGAACAGAATTGATATCAAAAGATGATTTTTTTGATTTTTCGCCGCAGCCTGTTATAATCAGAAAGAAGATCAGCGTTAAAATGATTGTACATTTTCTATAACGGAGATTATCCAAATTCATTCTCTTTCTTCTGCATATAATCATGTATGACTGCCGGATATTAAACCGGATTTTCTAATAAAAAAGGGCTGTCCAAAAAGCAAGGGCAGCCCTTCAATAACAGAAAGCTTAGCGTTACTTCAAATACAGTTCCCTGGGCACATACTTGGTGTGCAAAAGCTCATGGGCCTTGTGGCCGTTGGGTTCGCCGAGGAATTCCTTGTATACCTGGTCGATAAACGGGTTCTGATGTGAACAGCGGTACTGGGATTTCTCGTCATCGGTGTAAATGCCGTCAGTACGCTGCTTGCGGATTTCGTCGGTACAGCCGTAGGGCTGTCCGCCGCCGCCAATGCACCCGCCGCGGCAGGCCATAACTTCCACAAAGTGGTAAGGCACTTCCTTGCCTTCATCCCGTGCTGCCCGAATTCTGTCCAGCACCTCGGCAATGTTCCCCATCTGGTGGGCTACGGCAATACGGATCTTTGTTCCGTTCTGGAAATCAACTTCCGCTTCTTTTACACCGTCAAGGCCTCGTGCCGGTTTAAAATTCAAATCGTCCAGCTCTTTTTTGGTTACCAGGAAAAAAGCCGAACGAACGGCCGCTTCCATAACACCGCCGGTTACGCCGAAAATTGTTCCCGCTCCGGTATACGGTCCCATTGGGTTATCCGCATCTTCTTCGGGAAGAGCCATTATGTCTATACCCGCCTGTTTGATCATACGGGCAAGTTCACGGGTGGTAATGGCAATATCTACATCATAACCTGCACCGGCGCTCTTCATGTCGTCGTTACGTTTGGTTTCCCACTTTTTGGCGGTACAGGGCATTACCGACACGGAATATACTTTTGCCGGATCAACACTTGCTTTTCCGGCCCAGTACGCCTTAATCATCGCTCCCATCATTTGCTGCGGGCTCTTGGCAGTGGAAAAGTTGGGAATCATATCGGCATAGTATTTTTCCATATAATCAACCCAGGCCGGACAGCAGCTTGTAATAAGGGGAATTACACTGCCCTTTTCGGTCAGACGTTTTACCAGTTCCGTTCCCTCTTCCATAATCGTTAGGTCGGCGGAAAAGTTGGTGTCGAAAACCGTATTAAAACCAAGCCGGCGCAGAGCGGCGTACATTTTTTTGGTAGCGATGGTTCCCGGTTCACAGCCGAATTCTTCCGCCAGAGCAACACGCACTGCCGGGGCAATCTGTACCACCGTGTGCTTGTCGGGATTTTGCAGAGCAGCCCAGACTTCCTGTGTATCGTCCCGTTCGTAAATCGCACCAACCGGACAGTGGGCCGAGCATTGGCCGCACTTGATGCAGGGGCTTTCCCCCAAAGGAGCATCCGCCGCACTGGCAATTTTTCCCTTGATCCCGCGGCCGAGGAATTCCAGCGCCCAGACATTCTGCACTTCCTGGCAAACCTTGACACAGCGTCCGCAGCGGACGCACTTCTCCGGGTTCAGAATAATGGACGGGTTGGAATCATCAACCGGAATTCCATTAAGCACCTTCCTGAACGGACTTTCCCGAATGCCAAAATCGGCTGCCAGTTCCTGAAGCTCGCAATTCCCGTTTCTGGGACACTGGAGACAGTCGTTTGGATGATTGGAAAGGATCAGTTCCAGAATTGTTTTTCGTGTGCCAATGATCTCCGCATCGTGGGTGATTATTTCTTTTCCTTCAAATCCGCCGTCCACCGGAGTAGTACAGGCCCTAACCATTTTGGGACTGCCGGCCATGCGGACAATACAAATGCCGCAGGATGCCCAGGGAGGAAGATCGGGATTGTAGCACAGGGTTGGAATCTTGATATTCGCTTTTTTCGCCGCGTCAAGAATTGTGGTTCCTTCTTCAACCTGGACAGGAATACCGTTTATTTTAAAGTTTATCATATGTTACTCCTTTAGCCCTTTGTAATTGAGTTGAATTTACATGCCTTGAAACATTCACCGCATTTCATACAGGCGCCCTGATCAATCACATAGGGAGGTTTCTTCTTGTCCGGATACTTCGCCGCATCTTCGGCAGCAATACAGTTGGCAGGACACTTCTTTGCGCATACTCCGCAGCCAATACATTTTGCCGGATCAATAGTAAAACGCATAAGGCTTTTACACTTGCCCGAACGGCATTTTTTGTCATGAATGTGTTCCATGTATTCTTCGCGGAAATTCCTGATTGTGGACAAAGTAGGATTTGCCGCCGTACCGCCAAGCATACAAAGCGAAGCTTTGGTCATTGCCGCTCCGATGGTTTCCAGCTTTGTGATGTCCTCGTCTTCGCCGTTGCCTTTGGCAATTTTTTCCAGCAGGTTAAGTATTTGTGTTGTACCGATACGGCAGGGTGAACACTTGCCGCAGCTTTCATCCACACAGAAATCCATGTAGAACCGGGCTACGTCAACAACGCAGTCGTCTTCGTCCATGACGATCATGCCGCCGGAACCCATCATTGAACCGTTGGCTGCCAATGTTTCAAAATCAATCGGCAGATCCAGGGATTTTTCGGTAAGGATACCGCCGGAAGGACCGCCGGTCTGGACTCCCTTAAATTTCTTGCCGTCCTTAATACCGCCGCCAATTTCAAAAACAATTTCTCGCAGCGTCGTACCCATAGGCACTTCCACAAGACCGGAGTTTTTTACTTTTCCGGTCAGGGCGAATACCTTGGTACCCTTGGATTTTTCCGTTCCCAGCCTGGAAAGCCATGCGCCGCCTTTTGCGGTGATTACCGGAATATTGGCAAAGGTTTCTACGTTATTGATAATTGTCGGCAGCTGCCACAACCCCTTATTTGCCGGGAATGGCGGTTTGGGTACCGGCATTCCCCGGTTACCTTCTACCGATTTAATTAATGCCGTTTCTTCGCCGCAGACAAATGCCCCGGCGCCGAGCCGTATTTCGATATCAAAATCAAAGCCAGAACCCAGGATGTTTTTCCCAAGAAGGCCGTAGTCCTGCGCCTGCTTGAGGGCAATTTTAAGACGATCAATGGCCAATGGATATTCAGCGCGAATATACACAAAACCATGATGCGAACCGATTGACTTACCGGCGGTGATCATTCCCTCGATAACCGAGTGCGGATCGCCTTCGATGGTGGAACGGTCCATATAAGCGCCGGGGTCGCCTTCGTCGGCATTACAAATCACATACTTGGTGTCTCCCTGGGCTTTACGGCAAAGATCCCATTTAAGCCATGTGGGAAACCCTGCGCCGCCGCGGCCCCGGAGGCCCGATGCCTTTACTTCTTCTATAGTCTGTTCCTGTGTCCATTGGAAAAGGACTTTTTCAAGGCCGCTGTAACCTTCGCGGGCTATGTATTCATCGATATTTTCCGGATCGATAACACCGCAGTTACGAAGTACAACCCTGAATTGTTTCTGATAAAACTGAATGTCCTCGACGGATGCAGTATCTTTTTTTGCCGCATCTTCCTTGTAAAGAAGCCGTTTAACTTCCCTGCCCTTGACGATCTGTTCGGCAATAATTTCCTTTGCATCTTCGGGTTTTACATTCACATAGAATGATTCTTCGGGAAGCACCTTGATGATCGGGCCCTGTTCGCAAAAACCGAAACAGCCGGTCTGTACAATTTGAACTTCGTTTGTTACTTTCTGGGCTGCCGCTTCCTTGATCAGTTCTTCGTAAATTTCCTTGCCTTTGTTGGATTCGCAGGCTGTACCGCCGCAACACAGAATAAAATGATTATACGCCATATTCCGCTCCTATTTCATAATATCCGCTGCAGGCCTGTTAAGGATATGGTTATCCAAAAGCTCATGACCAAGGATATGCTTAATTACTATTTCTTTGGCTGTTGCGGCGTCCACGGTGCCGTAAATTACATTCGGCATACCGGGGGAAATTACCTCTACAGTCGGCTCTGAATGGCAAAGCCCCATGCAGCCGGTCTGCCGCACCACCACCTTATCAACCAGCTTGTTTTCGTCCAGTGCATTGATAAATGCATCCAGGGTACCTTTTGCCCCCGCGGCAATACCGCAGGTTCCCATACCAACAATAACATGAATGTCCTTCCCTTCGGCGTCACGCCGCTGGATGTCAGTCTTCTTGGATTCCCTGAGCTTCCGCAGCTCTTCCAATGTCATTGCCATTCTCAGGCCTCCTTAAAATTTTATTCATATTTTAAAAGCCGCTCCGAAACCAGTAAAGTTCAGAACAAGCTTAATCATCACCCTCAAGTGAATGAAGGTATTTCCCCAGCAATACCAGGGAACCTGCATCTTCCAAATCGCCTAAAGCTTCCTCCAATTCGGTTTTCTTTACTTCATAGCTCAAGTTATTGTCTCCGGCAGAACCGGATGCACTAATCCGGCTTCGCCGTATAATTATTTCCTGCGGCCCGGAAAACATCAGTACAGAACGAAAAAGGCCGGGAATGTCTCCCACCGGGGGAGTGTCCACATTGGCCAGATCAAACCACGCTTCTACGCTGGTTCCGCTGGCGCTGCCTCCTGTAAAGGCATCATCAGCGGTCTTTCCCTCTGCTACACTTGCGTAGCCCGGTAAAGCCTGTTTTGCCATGCCGCCCGAACGCTGTACTTTTTCCCCCTCCTTTACAGCCGAACGTATCTTCCAGCCGCCGCCGGAATCTACCGTAGTCTGGATAAGAAAGGGAAGACCAAGACCCACCTTTCTTCCGGGATGCTTTACCCCGTCCGTTACAAAGGGATCCAAATTCCGATCCAAACCGGCTGCGGTCATCCCTTTACCGTTGTCTCCGGCAAAAAACCGGAATTCCCTGACAGCGGGGGTTTCCATGTCTCCCGGCTCATCGGTTTCCCATACGGCCAGTTCTACCAGGCTTGCCCCCGATTCGACGCAGTTTTGGGTTATATCTGCGGCCAAATCGCTTAAACTAAAATGCAATACTAATTCCGGTATTTAGCTATGATTTCCGGCAGCATGTCTTTGGTTAATTTACCATAGGTATCGTTGCCCACAACAATAACCGGTGCAAGCCCGCAGCAGCCGACACAACGCACCGGATCAATAGAGAAAAGACCGTCTTCTGTTACCCCGTCGGGAGGTATTCCCAAAATGCTCCGGGCTTCTTCTATTAAATCCTGACCGCCTTTAAGGTAGCAGGCTGTTCCCAGGCATACGGAAACCTTGTATTTTCCCGGCTTTGTGGTCTTAAAAAAATGATAAAAGGTAATAACCCCGTAGACACGGGCCAGGGGTATGCCGGTAAGATGGGAGATTTCTTCCGCCGATGCCCGGGAGATAAACCCAAAGGTTTCCTGTGTCTTATGCAGAATCATAATAAGTGAACCAGGTTTAACCTTCCATTCATCAATAAAAGCGATTAATTCAGGAGGAAATGTGATCTTTTCCTTTACCGCAGCTTGAGCCATACAAACCCCCAAAGAGATATTTTCTTTATTATAGAAAGGAAAAGCTGTTTAGGCAAGCGCCCTGGCGAAATTCGTGGAGAATCCAATAGCCGGACTGAACACATCAATCTTCCCATATCGGTGGGAGGAGGAACACTCATTCAGACCATAGTGGTCGTGGCTACAGTTGACGGACGCTTTGGCGTCGCTGCTGTTGTAGCACGCCAAATGGTCTTCATGAGTAACCCCCCTCCCACCTATGCGGCAACATTTGTTTCGATGTGTTCAGTGCGGCTATTGCCAATTACCCGAGCTGCGCCCACCCTTTCCAAAAAATACTGCATAACACGATATGCCAGGCACAGAGGCAGATTGGGGTTTATATCCATTTCCAAAACATACTGCCCACTTCCCTTACCCGGTGTGTCCTCGACCTATATTTGATCGTTGATCCAGGCTGGATCCGAACCTAAAGGCATCAACCCAAAATTCCTCACGCAGTGTTGCCTCTGCGTTCACTAATACCGGAGCAGCTTATTTCTTGATGAGGTTTTCTACATTGGTTGTAAATTGGGCAAGAGCATCCTTCATGGTTTTTCCTTCATACACGAAATCATGAAGTGCTTCATTGAAAAGCTCATCAATATCCCGATCGGTTCCCTGGAGCAGTTTGCCATTAACGTTCTTTGCCATTTCCGCAAATTCGGCATAGTGGTTCTGATTGCCCAGGAAGGGTTCCGCATAGCTGCCCTTAATTCTGTCCACCACTGTCTGATTACTTACCAGGTCTCCCGTAGCTCTTGCATGCAGCTCCATAAAATCGTCGTCGGTGGTAAAGTACCGGATCATCTCCTTTGCCGCTGCGGGGTTCGGAGTGTTCTTCCATGCGGCAAGCCACGTTCCGCCCCAACTGTACGGAATAGGGCCGGGGATCATCGCCCAATCGCCCGCCGTTGCCGGAGCGTTGGCCTTGAGTACAAAGTCCAAACCCCAGGTGGGAAGGAAGTATGCAAATACTTCTACGTCTTTTCCGCCTCCGTCCTTTAATTCACCCCTCATTCCGGCATACCATTCGTTTGACCATTGCCCTACATGGGCATGATAATTGCCTTCGGCAAACGTTTTGGCCATATCCAAATACCGTTCCATCATCGGATCGATAACCAGTTTTCCGTTTACTATCCAGGGGCTGCTGCGTCCGCTAAGGTACGGCGGGTACAGATCGCCCGAGGAAGCTATTGCCACACAAGCGCCGTTGGATTTGAGTTTAAGCAGCTTTGCCGTATCCAGGAACTTGTTTATATCGGCAAAATATGTCTGGACGGTTTTTGGATCGTCGGTGCCCAGGTATTTTTTGGCAAGACTCCGGCGGTAGAACATGGCGCCGGGGGCTGCCTGCCAGGACAGCGCATACACCCTGCCGTTGTACGTTCCTACGTCCACCGTGTACTGCATCAGTTTTGATCTGTTGGCCATGTATATATCGGTCAGCTCCAACAGCTGGCCCGATTCGACATATTTGCGTACAAAAGCCGCTTCAAGGGCAAATACATCCGGCACTTTTTTGCCGGAAGCCAGGAGGGGGTCCAGTTTCTTTTGATACGCTTGGTTATCATTTGGAGTCATAGCAAAAGTAACTTTTACCTTTGAATGGCCCTGTTTGTAATGATTGTTGATCATATCCCGTAATTCGTTGGTGAATGACCATACCGTTAAACTCCCGCTGTTCTGCGCATGGGCGCAGACGGGCATTAATGCAAATACCAGGACAATACCCAGTAAAACCCTGGAAACCTCTTTCTTAAACAGTTTATTCATCTTTTTGCTCCCTTAATTAAAGTTGTACTTAGGGTTGTATCCGTCTCTGCTAAAAAAAAACTAGCGTTTAAAACTAGCACTTTTTAGCCTTATAGGAAACACCAGCAATATGGAAATAATGACATAGAATTTAACACTTTTCAAGTAAGATTTTACCTTAAAGTACATAAATTCAGTAAAAATGTTACAAAAATCACCTGCCAGCTTTCATTCATACAGTAAGCCAGTTTTCATCATAAAACGCTAAATTTAAACGCTGCTTTTTTTTAATCGCTTTTTAATTAAGAGTAAACTATTTACATTCTCCCCTGCGTCTTTGCGTGAGGCTCTTCTTCTTTGCGGCCTGGCGCTTTGGCGAGAACTTACGACCACCCCTTTCCATACAATACTACAGGTTTACATATGCCAGGATCAGAGATAAATTAAGGTCTTTATAATGAATGGGGATAGCCAATTTACCGCTGAACCTGATATTTGATTAATTGAACAATTGCCTGGAAAGGGGTGAGGCTGCGCTGCCAAAAAGTTCCTGGGGTTCCCTGCGAAACAGATCACGGGGAATAAAGAAGTATTTAGCATAAAAGAGCCTGACTACTTAATGATTAA
>Ga0082212_10002149_pt1 | contig 29014 bp, 29 predicted proteins | sample TergutNt197P3_FD_71548 | JGI IMG/M metagenome (GOLD analysis project Ga0082212, IMG submission 71548) | Neocapritermes taracua P3 segment gut microbial communities from Petit-Saut dam, French Guiana - Nt197 P3 | ecosystem: Host-associated > Arthropoda: Insects > Digestive system > Gut ...
GCCGGCGGAACGCCGGCGATCCAATGTTTTTACCGGACACTGACCATTAATAAAATATGAAACGCTCGGGATTCGCCGATCTGCCTCTGCATTACGGACGCGTGCCGCCCTGGCTCGCCGAACGCATGGCGAAACTCGGAGCGGCCATTGCCGAATCAATTCTCATTCAATACGGCCATTCGGAATTTCTTTCACGCCTCGCCGATCCGTTCTGGTTCCAGGCCCTTGGTGCCGTCATGGGCATGGATTGGCACTCTTCCGGCATTACCACTTCAGTCATGAGCGCGTTAAAGCGCGGTCTCGCTCCGCGTTCGGAAGATTTGGGAATCTATATCTGCGGCGGACGCGGCAAAAGTTCGCGGAATACGCCGAATGAGCTTCGCGGAATCGCCGAACGCCGGTCTCTGGACGGCGGCAAGCTTGTCGGGTTAAGCCGCCTTACGGCGCGTATTGACAACAACGCAATCGCCGACGGCTTTCAGATTTATCTGCACAACTTTGTCGTCAGCGCAAAAGGCGAGTGGACGGTTGTGCAGCAGGGTATGAACGAAGCCAGCGGTATGGCGCGGCGCTATCACTGGCATTCGGCTTCCGTCAGGGATTTTACCCGTGCTCCGCATACCGCCATTGTCGGCGAATCGCAGGGCGTTATCATGAACCTGGTTGACGAGGCAGCCGGCGGCGCGCAAAACGCGATGCTTTCCATAGTCAGGGAAAATCCCGAACATACGCTGCGGGAAGCAACCCGCCTTCTGATGCCGCGTCACCATGAGGTCCGCGCCGGAAATGTCGACCTTAAACGGCTGGGCTCAGTGCTGGCGATGGCTTACGAACGTGATTTCCGTGATTTTGCCTCGCTGCTGCTGCTGGAAAATCTGGGGCCGCGCACTTTGCAATCGCTGGCGCTTATCGCCGAAGTCGTACACGGCGCTCCCGTGCGTTTTTCCGACCCGGCGCGTTTTTCCTTCGCTTTAGGCGGGAAGGACCGGCATCCTTTTCCCGTACCGCTCAAAACCTACGATGAATCCGTCGCCGTTCTGCGAAAATCGCTGGATTCCGCCAGAGTGGGAAATTCTGAAAAACTGGAAGGCTTCCGCCGGCTCGAAAACTTTACGCGTCGTATTGAAGAACGCCGCGATCCTCGCGCGGACTTCGGCTCTGCCGTCGCGCATGAATTCGCGATTTCAAAGGAATACGGCGGGCGCAGCGTTTTCGACGCCAGGAAAAATTCCGCAGGGAAACAGCCCAAAAAATCCCCGCAACTGCGGCTGTTCGATCTTTAGTACCTTTTGCGCGGCCGCCAGCCACGGAACCGCGGCCGTTGACACGGGACCGCGGGCGGTTGACATGGGATCGCGGGCGTCTCGCCGGCGTGACATGGGATAGCATGCGTAGACATGGGATCGCGGGCGTCCTCGCCGGCGTGACATGGGATAGCATGCGTCCCGCATGCGTCTTAATAAATAAAACGAGCGCGATTTATCGCGCCCCTACAATTGAAGGGCGTAGCACGCTACGCCCCTACGTCTCGCGATTATTTATTGAAGCGCGGACGTGACGTCCGCTGCCCCATGTCACGCCGGCGAGGACGCCCGCGATCCCATGTCAACGCCGGCTTCAAAGGTGCAATTCGTCAGGATGTCTTCAGAAGAGCTGGAGATTTAGATACACGCTATCCCTGTCTTCCTGCGTGATACCGAGGTAACACCGTGTAATATCAAACGATGAATGGTTGAAAATATCCATGAGCATGGCCGGCATAACGCCGTCTTTCCACGCGAAATACCCGAAAGTCTTTCTGAGAGAATGACATGCAATCTTTCCAGCGGCTTTTATAGCCTTAGCCGCCTCGCGGACTATACGCCATGCCTGAACCCGACTTATGGCCTTACCCTTGCGATTGCTGCTGAAAATATACTCCCCGCGTCTGTGCGGCAAATACTTGCTGAGGGCCGCTATCACCTTTGGATTCAGCGCTATAGTCTTTTCCTTTTTCGTTTTCTTTTCCGTAATTGTAACGTGTGACCTGAACGTGCCGTTTTCCTCGTCGTAAACGTCATTCCATTTGAGCCTGAGCAGGTCGCTAATCCGCAGCGCGGTACAGGCGCCCGTTACAATCATCGCGTAGTTTCGGAAGTTCTTCAGTTTCAGCCAGTAATCGGCAATCTGGTTTAACTGATTTTTGTCTCTGATAGGATCTGTAGCTGCCATAACTCTTCTCCATTTTTAATTTTTGATTGGTAATTGGTAATTGTCCGAAAACGAAGCATTCAGCCCGCGTTTTCAGAAAACGATGGAAGCCTACCGTACCTATAAAGTATTGATTAATAAGAACGTATGCAATATGAAACATTATATATCTTTTGATAAATTTCAATCGCCGCTTGTTCTTTGTCAGGCAAGCATTTAGACGTTTTCCGGATTTTTCGCTGGGTTTTTCGGATTTTTGGAAGCCGGTTTCAGAAAAATTCTAATTTGTTCACATCAAAATAATTATGAGACACGGAGATTCATTGCTAAAGTACCCGGTTACAACGGACGATATAAACGGTTGCATTTCATGACACGACGCTTGGATTCGGGTTCAGTCCTACCTGAAACGCCGGTTGGGGCGATATGGCAAAAGAAAGCAATTAAATGGGAAATTTCTGGTTGCCGTCTCGGTATTCGCCTTAGGAAATGCTGATTAATTGTCTGCGCGGGATGAAGCGCAAGGCGCACGGAGCGTAGGAACCGAGGCATATATAGAAATATGTTGAGATTACGAGCACCGCGCAACAAGTAGGGGCGTTTTGTTGGAACAATTATAAGAAAGGAAAAAACATGAAACAGAAGAAAAGTAACTTGTTTTACATGGCTTTAGCGGTTTTGGCGGTTGCCTTTGCGTTTTCCGGACCGGCAAAAGCGGAAATGTTGCGTATCGGCGTGGTGTCATTCGATAACGCTTCACAGATGGATGATTCAGAATTCAGCAGCGGAATGGCGGATATACTTGTTTCCGAACTCATGCAAAATAGAAATATTGAAATCATGGAACGTACCCAGATTGACAGGGTCGTGGCGGAAATCGCGGGAGGCATGACTGGACTATTCGACGAATCAACTGTCGCGAAAGCTGGCAAGTCGCTTGGTCTTAATTATGTCGTGATGGGCAAAATCATCGATGTAAGTTCCAAGGCAAGCAGCGGCGGGATCACCACAAGAAAGTTACCCGGCGCAGGCAGGCTCGGTGGAATCGGTGGCGGCATGGGTTCTGCGCAAGCTAACGTAACGGTAAATGTAAAAGTGGTTGATGTAGAAACCGGCAGACTTATGCTTTCCGAGATTGCAACACATAGTGAAAATGTTGGCGGAAGCATAGGCGGAAGCATAGGAGATACCAGAGTCAGAGACGGCGGCGATGCCCAGACCAGTTCTTTTAACTTTTATTCGTCTATTGCGCGACAAGCGATTTCAAAGGCGGCTTATGAAATAATTATGGCGTTCTTTCCACCGGAATACGAAGTGTTGCTGGTCAGACCCAAAGACCTTGTTATTAGTGGAGGACGCAACGACGGAGTCAGACTCCAGCAACGCTATAAAGTTATTCGAGAAGGCGAGGTTCTTATTGATCGAAATGGGAATGTGGTTGGCGTAGACATAAAAGATGTTGCGGACATTACCATTACGAGCGTTGAAGCGACCACTGCTACCGGCAAAATAGATAAAATATACAAAGAGCCCATTGTAGACAACAATGGAAGGAGCAGGAATGTGGATATTACCATAAATCGCGGAGATATTATAAGACCGACGAAGTAATTGCTTAACTCAAAAGGAGTGAAGAAGCGCGGTCAGACATGGGAGCGACGGCTCGCTGTGAACCATCGTTTATGTAACTTGAATATGAAGCGGGCATTTTTGATGGAAGTGGGCTTTGCCCGCATCGTAAATTGTACGCCGGCGGGGACGCCCGCGCTCCATTGTCAGGTTTTGCAATTACCTCCGATGAGCCGTAAATGATCAGTCAACCGCTTTTTAAACAATGTTAAAACCAGGATGTTAAATATTATGTACAAAAATCAAAGTTTTCTCCTTTTGTTTTTACTACTGTCGGGGTTCTCTACGGCGCAAGCACAAACGGATATCCAACAGTCGCGGATTGCCGTTATTATACCGGAATTCCATTTATCGGCACCCATGCAGAATCTTATGCAGGAACCCACGACAAGCAAGTCCACGTCTGGAAAACAAAAATCATCCCCGACGGATTTATCCGCGGCAACTTCCATTGACAGAAATACGTACGCCGTACCCGTTAAAATACCAGATCCCGCCGGAGAAACGGCTATTATTAGAAAATTACTGGAAGCCGGGTTTACCCGCGTAGTGGATCAAGTCCAAGTAGAAAAAATCCGTGACAGCGATGTCGTCAAACAATTGGTAAGCGGTGATTCTGAAGCCGCCATCGACATAGGATTGCAGCTAGGCGTCGATATAATCATAATAGGAGAAGCGTTCAGCGAACTCGCTGGCAGACTGCCGGGCGGATTGATTTCCTGTCGCGCCCGGGTGGAGACCAGGGCAGTCATGACCGATAACGGCCGAATATTAACAGCTAGCGGGTTTCACGCAGGCGGCGTGGACCTTACCGAAGCCACGGCGGCTAAAACATCATTGAACAACGCCGGGGAAATGACGGGCGACTATATAGTTGAACAGTTCCTTAAGCATGGCGGCGGCGGCGCGTCCGGCGTAAAACTCACCGTTTCCGGCATATCCAGTTATTCAAGACTGACGGAACTCGAAAAAGCGTTGCGAGGCTTAAAAGGTGTTGAAAATGTTCGTATTAACGAATACGTCGGCGGCGTCGCCACGCTCGACCTTGATGTTGCCGTTCCGGTGAAAACGCTTGCTACCATGATTAGCGGCATAAGCGTGCCGCGTCTTGAAGTTACTGAAATATCCGGCAGCGCGATTAAAGCATCAATGCGCTGAGCGCTGACCGACGCGCTGATTTAACCTGCTGTTCTAATTGAAAGTAAGGGGTATATGCAGGAAACCGGCGGGAACGCATCAACTGATTTTTTAGTTACGTTTTTCATATCGGATTTTGCCGTAACCAAAAAACTAAGTGATGTAATAAAAAACAAGGAAAGCAAACTGTTTCGGGGGTACGCTCGGGCTTCCGAAACAGTTTGTCCCGCCTCTCTTTACTGAAAATGAATCAACGGCTTCGAACGCAAATAAAGGCGATAATATGATGAAAAAGATTGTTATTACCATATTAATACTGGCCGTTGTCGCGGGCGGAGGCTTTTTTATATGGAAGTCGATGAACGCTGCAACATCCTCCAGCAATCATAATTACGCTTCAATAACTATGGAAAACAATGAAACAGCGGCCATTGCGGGCCTGATGGCTCTCGGTTCAGGTCAGTCATCCTATTCGCGCGCCAACAATGGCAGGTATACAAGTATAGGCAATCTGGTCGAAGGCGGCTTTATTGACAGCCGTTACGATGCGCCTTTTGACGGTTATATTTACGGCATGAGCATGACATCCGGGATGCCGGAAAATGTTTCAGTCTTTGACCCTTACGGCGTATTTATCGCAACGCCTACGGAACCGGGCGGTACGGGGCGATACAGATTTGGCCTCGGCGGAGATATGGTTGTTCGCTATATGGGATTGGCGGAAGGCGTTACTGCTGCCGCGCCGATATGCGGCGGCTCGCCTTGTAATCCGGGTGACGTGCTCGGCAAAGCACAACCGCCGGTGGCTGCGCCGCCGCCGACGACACCGACACCGACCCGTATTAATCTGGCCGTCGGAACACTACTTATAGTGGGTATATCGTCGGACATTTCCACGAGGACAGCCAGGAAAGACGATGAATTTAACGCTGTTCTTTTCGAAGATATTACAAGTGACGGCCATGTCGTAGCGAAGCAGGGGTCCAGCGTCAAGGGCGTAATTTCAAACGCCGATCCCGGCGGCGTCCGAAACCCGGCGACGTTGTCGCTGAAAATTACCAGGCTGACTCTGGCGGATGGCCAAACGGTTTCTATTACAACAGATGAACACAAAGAGGAAGGCTACATTAGCAACGATGCGGCCTACGCCGGAATCGAGGCGGCGCTAAAAGCGTCGAGCGCAGCCACCGGTGGCGGAAGGGGTATAAGCAGAAGCGACATAAACAAGTTGGCAGCGGCGCAAAGCGAACCGGCCATAGTTGCCCGTGAAATCCCTATTACATTCAGGCTGGCATCCGACTTGACCATTACGATGAAAAAATGAATATCGATACAATTGTCATACAGATCACTACCCGATGTCATTTTAATTGTACTCAATGTTATTGGAAAGAGGGCGGGAAGACATTCCTTTTGTAATGGTATGTTCCGCCATAGACGAAGCGCTGCCTTTTGTATCTCTTGACCAGGTTTTTGTGTCATTTCTCGATTCCTAATCTACGGAAATACTGTTTCTGAATTGTTCATATGAAAACATGTTCAATTGGCAATAATGCGTACGGTGTGTATAATTGAATCATGAACACACGTGAACTCATCCGGAAATTACAGGAACTTGGCTTCGAAGAAAGCGGTACGAAAAAACACGCCAAATTCCGGCACACGGACGGGCGCTGGACGGTTGTCAGCAAAGGTTCTCATGAAATTGACATTGAGCTTTTAAAAAAGATGGAACAGCAAACAGGTGAAAAATTGAGGTAGCTATGCGTTTTCCCATGATTGTCTATAAAAACGAAGACAGCGCATACGGCGGATTGCTGCCGGATTTCCCGGGGTGTTACCCTATGGGTGAAACCATTGACGCGCTGACTGTTGATGCGCAGGACGCTGTGGAGGCGTGGATGGAAGGCGAGGATCCGGCCATTTTTCCCGCTCCCAGTTCCCTTGAAACCGTGCATACATCCCCGGACGCCCAGGGACGGATCCTTGTCCTGGTAGATGTAAACACGGCCTTTTTGGAACAGGCGGCCGAACGTGTGAACATTACAGTGCCTCGCTATGCTTTAGCAGCTATTGACAGGATGGCCAAAGCGCAAGGACTTTCCCGTTCGGCATATATGGTGCGCTCCGCATTGTCATGCCGCTAACCAGGTTCATATATTGACTATTTGGCGGTTATTTTAATGAACGAAACGTCCGAATTTGCGGCGCTGATATCAAATCGCGAAACCTTGTACCGCTTTCTGGCACGGCTTTACAGGATTGAAGTCGACGCGCCTTTACTGAACGACCTTTCCGAAATGGGTTTCCCTACGGAATGCGACGCCCCGGAACTGGCCGAAGGATACAGGATGCTGACGGCCTGGCTGCGCGATCCCGGAAGCGATCCGCTTACGGATCTTGCTGTGGATTACGCACGGGTATTCCTCGGCGCGGGAGTTTTTGAAGGCGTCGTCGCCAGTCCATATGAATCGGTGTATACGAGCAAGGAACGCCTGATAATGCAGGAAGCGCGCGATCAGGTGCTTGCCGTCTACAACGCCGGAGGATTGTGCCTGGACGAGTCAGCGGAAATTCCGGAAGATCATATCGCGCTCGAACTGGAATTTCTGGCTCATCTCTGCCGCGAAACCCTGAACGTGGGCGACAACCGCGCGCGCGTGTCGGCGTTGCTAAGAGAACAGAAGGAATTTATCGAACGGCATATTTTAAACTGGATACCCGCTTTTTGCGCGGATATCGAAAAATGCGCGTCCACGGATTTTTACAGGGCGCTTGGTAAAATAACCCGCGGTTTTATGAATATGGAACTGGAAATTCTGGAAGATTTCCTAGTATTTTACGAAAGTCCACAGTAGAATTTTTCGAAATAATTCATGTTCACTCATAAAATTGGTACGGTCATGCGAAAAAAAGATATTGTGGTTGACGGAAAAGAAAAACTGGCGGCGAAACCAAATGCAATATCAGGACTTGCCCGGATATTGCATTTGACTTCCGGTGTATTGATTATCGCTCTGACGCTTTTTTTGGCAGGTTGCGTTGGGGCTTCAAATAAGACGTTTGATATCAATTCCATTCAGTCCTACAAAGACATCCCCGGCGTGACCGAAGAAGAAATAGCCGCCATTGAAGCGCTGAAGGCCGGGCGAGAGAAATTTATCTACGGGCAGATAAAAACGACGGAAGCTTTTATACTGCCAGACGGGACATACGGCGGCTTTACTGCCAGGTTTAGCGGCCTTCTTACGCGCCTTTTCGGCATTGAATTTTCACTGGAGCTTCATGACTGGGATGTCTTAAAGAGCGGCATTGACGGCAATCTGATTGATTTCACCGGCGATCTGACGCCGACCGACGAACGTATGCGGCAGTACTTTATGACGTATCCGATAGCGGAGCGCCCCATCAGGATTTTTCAGCATGTGGATAGCGCCGAAATACTCGCGGAGAAAGATATCAACGGACTCAGAGCAGGATCTTTGACCGGAACAATCAATGTGGATCGTGTCAGACAATACTATCCGACTTTGACGTTTTCCGTGGTGGAAGTCGAAAGTATCGCCTCCGCCGCGCAAATGCTGAAGTCCGGCGAGATTGATGTTTTTATCTCCGAGGGCGTCATCGACCCAATGTTTGACGCATACGATTTCATCAAATCAAAGGAATTTTTTCCGCTGGTCTACAACCACGTTTCGCTTGCCACCGCCAACAACGGCTTAAAGCCTGTTATAGACGTCGTCAATAAATATATCTCCGCCGGCGGAATCGACACGCTGGCCGGTTACTACAGGGCGGGCGACAGTGAATACGCTAGGAACAAGCTGGGCAAATCTTTTACGGAGGAAGAAAGGGCATGGCTGAATTCCCTGGCCGCGCGGAACGCCCCCGTAAAAATCGCTCTTGAACAGGACAATTATCCGGTTTCCTTCTATAACAAAACGGATAAAGAGTATCAGGGCATAGCGGTGGATGTTCTGTCGAAAATAAGCGAATTGACCGGCATTAAATTCGAGACGGTAAATGACGAAAAAACCCCCTGGTCGAAAATATTCGAGATGCTGCGAAGCGGCGAGGCGGCAATGGTTACGCAATTGCTGTATTCGGAAGAACGCAAGGGAAGCTTCCTGTGGGCGGATGTGCCTTACGCTTCCGCGCATTACGCGCTTATATCAAAATCAGAATATCCGAACCTCGCAAGCTATCAGGTAGCAATGACAAAGGTCGGAGCCGTGAAAGGGTCCGCCTATGAAGACAGGTATAACGAGTGGTTTCCAAACAGCGAAAATATCGTCTTGTACGGCAACCAGGTTGAATTGCTGGACGCCCTGGAAAACGGGGATATTGATTTGCTGATGGGGTCAAATTATTTATTGCTTACGCAGCAAAATTACCGTGAAAAACCCGGGTATAAAATCAATATCCGGTTCAGCCTGCCGATGGATTCTTTTTTCGGGTTTAATAAAAATGAGACGGCTTTATGCGCCATTATCAACAAGGTGCAGTCTTATGTTAATACCGATGCCATAACCGAAGACTGGACAAGCCGGGGATACGATTACTCAAAAAAACTGGCGCAGCAAAGATCGCTGTTTTTTCTGGGGATTTCCACCGTACTGGCTATTGTGCTTATTCTGTCGCTCATCTTTTTAGTCAAAAATAAAAAGATCAATGTCAGATTGGACAAGACCGTTAATGAAATGACGCTTGATCTTCGCGCCTCCGTGGCGCAGCTCAATGCCGTGATAGCCAATTATTCCGGCGTGATCTGGAGCGTGGACAAGAACAATATCATTACGCTTTTCAAAGGTTTGTACCTCAATGAGATCGGCGTCACGCCGGATTTTCTGGAAGGCAGGAGTCTTGACGTCGCGCGGCAGAAAAACAGGCATCAGGATATCGTCGATACCGTGCGCGATACCCTTGAGGACGGATTGGCGCGGGATTGGGTTTCAGAGATCGACGGCAAGATGTTCCGTTCGCGCACAATCGCCATCAATGGCGACGACGGCAAGGTGGCCAGCGTGGTTGGAAACACCGACGAAATCACGGAAACCATCAAACTCCAGCAGGAACTTGTAATCGCCGTGGGAAAGGCGGAAGCCGCCGTGCAGGCGATGAAATCGGCGCAGATAACCGTATCAGCCATGTTTGAATCGAACCCCCATATGAACATCCTGTTTGACGAGAGCTTCAACGTGATTGATTGCAATCCCGCGTCATACAGTTTTTTGGGATTCGAAAAAAAAGAGGATATGCAGTCCGGGTTCATTGAACGTATGACAAAATGCATACCGGAAGTCCAATCCGACGGTCGGCAATCCATATCTTTACGCGACAGGCTCACAACGGCGTCAAAAGAAGGGTACGCCAAATTTGAAACCGAATTGGTAATTGAAGGCGTCACCCGTATTTTAAGCGTGGAATTTAAAAAAATACCCTATGACGAAGGTTTTGCCATTGTTGCGTACGTTTTCGATATGACGGAAATCCATGAACGCGAAATGGAGCTTATACGGCGCGATCAGCAGCTCCTGGAGGCTGTGGAGGAGGCCAGGGCCGCGAATCGCGCGAAAAGCGCGTTCCTCAGCAATATGAGCCATGAAATCCGAACGCCGATGAACGCGATATTGGGCATTACGGAAATACAACTGCAGAATGATTCGCTGAATTCGGGCTTAAAAGAAGCGCTTGGCAAGATTTTCAATTCAGGCACTTTGCTGCTTGGCATTATCAACGATATCCTCGATCTGTCCAAGATAGAAGCCGGCAAGCTGGAATTGGTGATTACGAACTACAGGTTCGCCAGCCTTATTAATGATACAGCGCAGGTGAATATAATGCGCATCGGCGGCAAGCCCATTAAGTTTGAGATTCATGTTGACGAAAACGCTCCGGCGGAACTGACCGGCGACGAGTTGCGAATCAAACAGATATTGAACAATTTGCTCTCCAACGCTTTCAAGTATACGAAAGAAGGCCTGGTAACGCTGTCGATTTCCGCCGAAACGGGCGGCGGGGAAAATGAAGTAACCCTCGTTTTCAGCGTAAAAGACACCGGGCAGGGTATGACGGAAGAACAGGTAAGCAAGCTGTTTGACGAGTATTCACGATTCAATCTTGAGGCTAACCGCACCACCGAGGGTACGGGGCTGGGCATGAGCATCACCCGCAACCTGGTGCATATGATGAATGGCGAGATTCTGGTTACGAGCGAGGCGGGCAAAGGATCGGTGTTCACCGTGCGCATACCGCAGGGTGATACCGGCGCCGGGCCGCTGGGCAGGGAGACGGCTGAGAATTTGCAGCAATTTCAGGCAAATAGTCAGGATTACGCGAAAAAAACACAGGTTTCACGCGATCTGATGCCGTATGGCAGCGTGCTGGTTGTGGACGACGTGGAAACGAATATCTATGTCGCCCGAGGCCTTCTTACGCCCTATGGTTTGCGAATTGATTCGGCGGACAGCGGGTTCGCCGCGATTGATAAGATCAATGGCGGCAATGTGTATGACGTTGTGTTTATGGATCACATGATGCCGAAAATGGACGGCATTGAAACGACGAAAAAAATCAGGGACATGGGATACACGGGAACCGTTGTGGCGCTGACGGCTAATGCCGTGGTCGGACAGTCCGAGATATTTCTTAGCAGTGGTTTTGACGATTTCATATCCAAGCCCATTGACGTCAAGCAATTGAATAACATATTGAACAAATTCATCCGTGATAAGCAGCCGTCGGAAGTGCTCGAAGCGGCGCGGCGGCAGGCGGATGAGATGAAAAAACAAAACGACGGCAGGGAACAACCGGTTGCGGCGGGTACGGCGGTTACATCGGTAAAATCGGTTACATCGATTATTGATAACGAAATTGCTAAAATCTTCACGCGGGACGCCTCAAAGGTTCTGGCGACACTGGATGAAATTTTTGCCAAACCGGGCCGTATCAGCGAAGAAGACATGCGGACTTTTGTGATCAATGTCCACGGTATGAAGAGCGCGCTCGCGAATATCGGACGGACGGATCTTTCCACCACCGCGCGTGAACTGGAGCAGACTGGCCGGGATAATAACGCCGATGCCGTATCGGCTCAAGCCCCGGCGTTTCTTGATTCTTTGCGGACGTTGATCGGGGAACTCACGCCAAAGAAAGAAGAAACCGGCGGTGAAGCGATTGACGATGACAGGCCGTATCTTCTGGAAAAATTGCGCGCGCTAAAGGAAGCGAGCGCGGCGTATGATAAAAAAGCGGCCAGAGGCGTGATGGCGGATTTAAAGGAAAAAACCTGGTCGCAGCCGACCATGGAATTTCTTGACGCAATCGCCGAGAATCTATTGCACAGCGAATTTGACGAGATCGTAAGCGCCGTGGACAAATTCATTTAAGCGCAACAGTCTGTTTCTGGTTTGTAAACCCGTATTTTGCTAGTATCGCCTCGCCGGTTTTGCTCAGCGTGAGTTCTATGAATTTTACGGCGCATCGCTGTTGATGGAATCTTTCAGAACGGCGATCGGATAAATAATCGCCTCTTTGACATGGGACCGCGGGCGTAGACATGGGATCGCGGGCGTCCCCGCCGGCGTGACATGGGGTAGCATGCGTCCCGCATGCGTCTTAACAAAACGGGCGCGATTTATCGCGCCCCTACAAATGTTGTAGAGACAAGGCATGCCTTGTCTCTACTGTCCGTGATTATTTATTAAAGCGCGGACGTGACGTCCGCTGCCCCATGTCACGCCGGCGAGGACGCCCGCGATCCCATGTCGGGACGCCCTCGATCACATGCCCAATTGAATTGCCAAGCCCGCCGATGTTTTTTGACAGTTCGGCAAGGTTTTTTTTAATCCGCTGATCGGATTCATCCATGCGCTGCCGGCTTTCCATCCTTGCCGCGCCAAATTCTCGCGTACCAATCGATTCAGACTCACGTTTTTCTCCGCCACCTTTATCGCCAGCGCCCGGTGAGTATCTGCGGTTCGCCGCCTTTCATGTGATATGTCCGGGTGAAGCTGTGGTCGTGGCCTGATATAAAGAGTGTCGGATTCTTGGCGCTAACCAGATATGGAATTGGCGCTCAGCCTGAATTTCCCCCACGGCGCGTGCGGGTAACGCATGCCGCTCCTTAATAAAACTATAAAAAACTGAAGACGGTTGCAGACGAAACCTTACGGTTGCCGCAAACGGTATTCCTGCCGATATTTACAGAGGCTGAATCACTTTTCGGCATTGCGCGCGGACGTCGCGGTACGGGCATTGTTCCCCCCTTTTCTTTAAAGAATTTTCTGGAAACGCTGAAATGGAACGCAAATTGCTCGTCTACGAAAGCGAACAACTAAAAAAGGGAGATTGTATACAGCGCATGAACGTTGCGGCGAAACAAACAGGCATTGCGGGTATGTTTAGCGGATACCATATGACCGTTCCAGTCGGGGTCATGTTTATCCTGCTGGTCATGATCCTTCCGATGCCGACTATCATAATAGACATTCTGCTCAGCATGAGTATCACGCTTTCGATAATCGTGATGCTGGTTTCGATGTACATTATGCAGCCGGTTAGCTTTTCCGTGTTCCCGTCGCTGCTGCTGATAATAACGCTCTTCCGTCTGTCGCTGAATATCGCCACGACCCGCCTGATCCTGCTTAACGGGGCGCAAAGCGAATCCGCCGCCGGAGAGGTCATCAAATCGTTCGGGCAGTTTGTGGTAGGCGGCAACTACGTTGTCGGCATCGTGGTTTTCCTGGTGCTGGTAGTCATTCAGTACGTGGTTATCAACCACGGTTCGGTGCGTGTTTCGGAAGTAACAGCCAGATTCACACTCGATGCCATGCCCGGAAAACAGATGAGCATTGACGCCGATCTGAACGCGGGATTGATAAATGAAGCCGAAGCCAGGGCGCGCAGGGAAAAGATAACCAAGGAAGCCGAATTTTACGGGTCGATGGACGGCGCTATCCGGTTCACTTCACGCGACGCCGTTGCCAGCATGGTCATAATGGCCATTAATATCATCGGCGGCTTTTTGATCGGCGTTCTTATGTACGACATGGAACTTGCCGAAGCCGCAAAGCGGTTCACAATTCTGACCATTGGCGACGGTTTGGTGACGGCAATCCCGTCCCTGCTGATTTCCATCGCCGGCGGCATCATTACGACACGCGCGGCATCAGAGGCGAATCTGGGCGACGACCTGGCGAACCAGCTTTTTGCCAATCCGATTCCGATCGCGATAGGCGCGTGTTTCATGATTATTTTCGGGATTATTCCGGGCCTGCCGTTTTTGCCGTTTTTCATTCTGGGCTGCCTGGTGGCGATTATCGCCTGGCGGCGCAGCCGGACATTTAAAGATGAACAGAAAATGGCGCTTGCCAAAGTACAGGCCGAAAAAGCCGAAGCGGAAAGACCCAGAGACAAGATTGAAGGCTTGCTGAAGGTCGATATGCTGGCGATCGAAATGGGCTACGGGCTTATTCGCTACGTGGACGCGAGCCAGGGTGGCGACTTCCTTGAAAGAATAAAATCAATCCGCCGCCAGATGGCGCTTGAAATGGGATTGATTGTGCCGCCGGTGCATATCACCGACAACCTTCAACTGAATCCCAGACAGTATTCGATTCTTTTGAAAGGCGTGCAGATCGCGCGCGGAGAACTGGTTCAGGATCATCTGCTGGCGATCAATCCGGGTACGGCGAAAGACGAAGTTTCGGGCCTTCAGACTGTGGAACCGGCGTTTGGCCTTGAGGCGCGCTGGATCAAGACGCAGGATCGCGAGAAGGCGCAGATAGCGGGATATACGCTCGTTGATCCGGCTACCGTACTGGCCACGCATCTTACGGAAATTATAAAGACGTATGCCTACGAGTTGCTTGGCCGCCAGGAAACCAAGACTCTGCTCGACAACGTTTCGGAGACGCATCCGAAAGTGGTTGAGGATCTGGTTCCAAAGATTCTTTCCATCGGCGAGGTTCAAAAGGTTCTTCAAAGCCTTCTGCGCGAACGGGTCAGTATCCGGGACGCCGTTACGATACTCGAATCGCTTGCGGATTACGGATCGTATACAAAGAACCCCGTCATGTTGACGGAGTACTGCCGCCAGGCTCTGGGCCGTACGATCTGCAAGACCTATCAGAACACGGAAGGGGAACTGCCCGTGTTTACCGTGAGTCCGGATATTGAGAAAAACATTGTCGACGGCGTAGTGCACGCCGAGCAGGGCGCGTATCTGGCGCTGGAACCGCGCCAGGTTAAAGAAATCATAACACGTTTCCGCCAGACGCTGGAAAACGCTGGAATTGCCGGCAGCCCCGTGGTGCTTTGTTCGGCGAACGTACGTATGTACGTGCGGCAACTCCTTGAGCGTTTTATGCCGTCGGCGGCAATTTTGTCGCATAACGAGATCCCTTCAAACGTACGGGTTCTTTCTTTAGGCATGGTGGTATAGTATGAAGATCAAAACTTTTTACGCTAAAAGCATGTCGGATGCATTGAGGGAAATCAGAAAAGTTCTGGGTCCCGAGGCTATTCTGCTGAGTTCAAAGGAGCTGCCGCGCCGCGCTGGCGCATGGAGCCGCTCCGGTGGAGTCGAAGTCGTCGCGGCAGTCGACGAACTCGAAGAATTTTACGCCGGAACGGAGGATGTTGTTTCTTTCGATAAAGAGCAGGTTTCGGAAGAACAACTGCTTGCTCTGCTTTCAAGAAACGAAGAGGAAACGCCTTATCTTATCGGCGAGGCCGCTACATACACGCCGGCGACTTTGCGGCGGTCCGCGGCAAAAAAGAGTACGAAAAAAACTGTTTCGCCGGATGTGCCTGTCATTGAGCGCAAAAATGCCGAAACCGCCGAAAATGCCGAAAATGCCGAAAATGCCGAAACCGTCGAAATCGTCGAAAGTCCCGGACACGCGATAAAAGGGCGCGTGGCCGAAGGACTGTATCGCGACCTTGTGGCCGGCGACGTTGATCCCGCTCTCGCGGAACGCCTGGTTTCAGAAGCCGTGGCCGGACTGTCAGCCGGAAAACGGCGCAGCCGTTCGGCGCTCATCAACGCCGTAGCGCAATCGCTTCCGGGACTGGCTCCGGACGCTTACGGCGAAAATGATTTGCCGAGTAAAAAAGTCGTGGCTTTTGTCGGCCCGACCGGCGTCGGCAAAACCACGTCGCTCGCCAAGCTGGCCGCGCATCTGGCACTGGGAAAGAAAAAGAAAATAATTCTTTTTACTCTGGACGGCTACCGTATCGGCGCGGTTGAACAACTCCGCACATACGCCGGCCTTATAGGCGTTCCATTTCGTTTTGTAAGCCAGATAGATGAACTGCCGGGGCTGATTGCCGACAACTCCAGACGGGATTACATTTTGATCGATACCGCCGGCCGGAGTCACAAAGACATGCATGTCATGGAACCGCTGGCGAAGTACCTGGGCAAGTCGGATCATATCGAACGGCATCTTGTGATGAGCGCTTCAATGAAGTCTTCCGATATGCGGCGTGTGCATGATCAGTTCGAAACCTGCCGGCCTGATCATTTGCTTTTTACCAAACTTGACGAAACGACCACTCCGGGTCCCATATTGAACGAGCTTGCTCGTACAAATAAAACCTTTTCATATTACACGGACGGACAACGCGTTCCCGACGACCTGCATGTCGCGGCGCGTAGTCGAATAATGAATATGGTTCTTAGCGGGGCAGGGGTATAACGCGTTAAGTAAGTATGTCTTCTTTTGATGGTGTACGGGACAAGTATGAAAAATTTTGAAACTGCAGCCGGCATTGTGACGTCCGAAGGTGTGCTGGCGTTGGGAAAAGAACGGAATACGCGCTTTATTGCCGTTACAAGCGGAAAGGGAGGAGTGGGTAAAACCACAATTGTCGCCAATCTTTCCGTCAGTCTTTCCGAATTGGGAAAGAAAGTCATGGTGCTCGACGCTGATTTCGGGTTGGCGAATCTTGATGTGTTGCTGGGATTGACCCCGCGATATCACCTTGGGCATGTGCTTTATGGCGACAAGGACATCGGTGAAATCATTGTGCAGGGGCCGGAAGGAATCCAGATTATTCCATCCAGTTCGGGATTGCAGCAGATGTCCGAACTGACGCTGCTACAGCGTAATCGCCTGGTGGACAGCTTCAGGCGGCTTGACATGGATATTGATTATTTTATCATAGATACGGCTGCGGGGATCTCGCGCAACGTTGTGCATTTTCTGATTTCCGCAAGCGAGGTTTTCGTTGTAAGCGCTCCGGAGCCGACGGCTATTGTAGACGCTTACGCGATCATCAAGGTAATACTGGCGGAAGACAGCGAAAAGCCAATAAAGGTGATAGTCAATTCGGTGAAAACGGCGGAAGACGCGCATGACGTTTACTGCCAAATGAATACGGTCGTTAAGCAGTTTCTCAACAGGGAAATCGAATACCTGGGATACGTGGAACGGGATAGTCATGTAAATCGGGCGGTGAAGAGCCAGGTGCTTGTAACGCACTGTTTCCCGAACGCTCCCGCAAGCCATTGTTTCCGCAACCTGGCCCGGCAAATAGTGCGGAGCGAAGCCCCGGCGTTCGAAGGCCTGGTTCTGGAAAAACTCCTCAATGACTGGATCAACTGAGGGTAGACAATAATGCATAATCTTGAGCGCCAACAAAACATCCATACGCTGCCTGAGGCGATTATGGCTGATTCCGAGCGCGAGGCGCTGATTCTGGAGCACATGGCCCAGATTAAATACATTGCTCAGCGTATTTCCACAAAGCTTCCGGCGCATGTCGAACTGAACGACTTGATTGGGACCGGCGTGCTCGGGCTGTTGGACGCGATTGAGAAATTCAATCCGCAACGCGGTGTGAAATTCAAGACTTATGCGGAACTGCGCATCAAGGGCGCGATTCTGGACAGCCTGCGCAATCTTGATTGGGCGCCGCGCTCGTTGCGCAAAAAAAGCAAGGATCTCGAAAAGGTCTGTCACGATCTTGAACAGCGCCTTGGGCGGCCGGCTACGGATAAGGAAATTTGCGACGGGATGGACCTTTCTCTTGATGAGTTCTATGAGCTTGTCGACCAGCTCAAGGGGCTTAATCTTGGCAGTTTCCAGGAACTCGCCGGACATGACGACGATAAAACCGGCGACCCTCTGGTGACATACGTTCCCGACGCTCCGCAGATGGATCCGTTCTTTATGTTCCATAAATCGGAGGTTAAGGGAATTCTGGCGTCCGCCATCGACCTGCTTCCCAAAAAGGAACGGTTGGTTATCTCTCTTTACTATTTTGACGAATTGACAATGAAGGAAATCGGCAAGGTGCTGGGCGTGAATGAATCACGGGTTTCTCAGCTTCACACAAAAGCAATGTTGCGGTTGCGTTCAAAGCTCCGTAAAATGAACGATCAAAATTAAAGTTTAGGCTATGGCTACAGATAAAGTTCTTTCGCAAGATGAAATAAATGCTCTGTTCAACGCAATGTCTCCGGACGAATCGCCTTCGGCCGCGGACGCGCCCACGCAGTCGCAATCGCAGACAGAGGGCGGCGCTTCGGGAAAGAAAGTCGCGGTTTACGATTTTCATAACGCCGACCGCGTTTCCCAGGATCAGTTGCGTTCGCTTCACATGCTGTATGAAGCGTTCGGACGCAACTTTGCGTCTTCTCTTTCGGCGTACCTGCGGTCCTTCGTGGACGTAACACTGAAATCCATTGAACAGATACCCTATTCGGCGTTTGTCAAACCGCTTCCCGACCCAACGCTGTTCGCGAGTATCACAATGCGGCCATTTGACAGCAACATGGCGCTTGAGATTAACCCGACAGTGGTTTTTCCCATGATAGACATGATTCTGGGCGGGCCGGGAACCAACCTGGAAGAAAACCGCAACCTGACGGAAATCGAACTCAATATTATAGAGGGCGTTATCAAGCAGGCAATGCGTGATCTGGGCGTGGCGTGGCAATCCATTGTGGACTTTGATTTTTTCCTGGAAGGAAAAGGGACAAAGCCGCAGATGTTCCAGATCGTGTCCCAATCGGAAACGGTCGTCGCGATTATGCTTGAGTTGAAGATCGGCGAGTTTTCCGGCCGCATGAACATGTGCATTCCCTCGCACGCGCTAAAGCTTCTGCGCAGCAAGTTTGACCAGCAGTGGTCGGCGCCGCGGCACAAATCGATTGAAAACGAAGGTGAAAAAATGAAGGACCTCGTCGAACGCATACCGCTTGCGTTGAGCGGCGAGATTCCGAATTGCAAAATGACTGTTGGCGAACTGCTGAAAGTTTCCGTCGGCGATATTATCGAGCTGAACCATCGTATTTCCGAACCCATAGCCATGCGTGTCTGCGGTGTTGAGAAATTTTCGGGAAATATCGTTCAGCGGCATGGAAGCATCGCCTTTGAAATAGTTGATCGTATCAGCCATTAGGCTGATTAAACAAAGGCAATCACGACGGTCTGCTGTCTGCGGTCTGCATTGAAAGGAAATTAAAAATATGGACGACGAATTACAAGACTTACCACCAACGGAAGAAGCCGGTGCCGGCGAGGCTAAATCGGGCGAGATTCAATCGAATGCGGCTGCTTCCGGCGAGACTGGTTCCGGCGAATCTCAATCGGGCGAGGCGCAGTCGGGTTCGAGCGTCAATCTTGAATTGCTGATGGATGTCGACCTGCCGGTCAGCGTTGCTTTCGGTAATACTGAAATGACGTTGAAAGACGTCATGAACCTGGGAACCGGGTCGGTTATCGAGCTTAATAAATCCGTCAACGATCCGGTTTCCATCATCGTCAATCAGAAGCCGATTGCGCGCGGCGAAGTAGTCATGATCGACGGCAAATATGGCGTAAGGGTGCTTGAAGTGGAAAGCACGGCAGACCGCATACGTTCGCTTGGGTAATATAAGACGCTAACGCAGAGTTTGGGATTTCCGGAGGTTTCCTAAAAAGGAGAAAGGTAATGTTGGATTATTTTCTGTTTGGTTTAACGGCTTTATTGGGCGTGACAGTCCTTTATCTCGCCTCAAGAAGAAAAGTGCAGCGGCGCATTGAGGCCCTCGAAGCGGATATGGCGCGCTACGCGGAAGTTGTGGCCAGAATGGCAGATGTGCAATCCAAAACCTTCGAAAAATTCTCCAGCCGTTTTGAAGAACTTGATGAACGCGTTCTGGAACTTAGCGTTCCATCGCAGGATCCGGAGATGCCTCTCGAAAAGCGGCACCAGGTGCTTTCTCTTGCCAGGCGCGGCGTGCCGATTGAAGAGATCGTCGAACGCGTCAAAGCGCCGGTCGGCGAGGCGGAACTTATCTTGAATCTGCGCAAGTTCCAGAAAGGGCTGAAAAACACGCCCGCGCCGAAACAGACGGAAATTCGCGTTTCCTAACCGCGGTATAATTAGCAGGGGCGCGATTTATCGCGCCCCTGCTAATTATACCGCGGTTAGGAAACGCCTTGAAAACCACCGGGCGGCATCGGGCATTAAAATACCCGCTCCGTAAACCATTCCAATTCGCAGCACAATTCCGTTAGGGCAATGTTCATAAAGCAGTTTTTCCTCTTCCAGCCGTGTTTTGGCGTGAACAGAAACCGGCGTTTTATCCATGCGGTCTGTTGGGGGGGGGCTTGTATGACCTTCAACGTGGGGGAAGCTTGAGGGCTATCTGCGGAACATTTACCTCTTTGGCAGTCTTCAAGAGATTTTTGAAATACGCGGAGACCAGTATCGAATATTCAATATAACACATTTATTATCAATGGTTTAATATTTTGCAAAACACAACATACCAACAAAACTACCAACGCATTTCATAGCTTTCAGCGGACTATATCAGACGAAACCGGACATTGGTTTACCGCTTACCATGCAACGGTTTGTTTTTTTAGAAGTTTACAAACTTCCAGCCTTCGGCTTCGAGCTGGGCGCGATGCTCCGCCCGCAGGCGCGGATCGGCGTCAAAACTTTTGTACATTTCATGTACCTCTGCCTGCCGCTTTCGCAAATCCCGCATGATTTCATCTTGTTCTTCATCAAAAAGATCGGTGTATTCGCTCATGGCGCCTCTTTAGAAATGATTTCGTTTATAGTCTCCGGTTCAGATCTCACTGGTTCTTTCAATATACCGTTGCCGGTCTTTCTAAAATCTCGCTAAGCAAATCATGCAATGGCTCCAAGCCGGGTTTTTCATGGCGTGGAAACTGTTTACACTCTTTCCGCAACCGCTCGCCGGTTGAATGAATCCAGTCTTTAATCAACGCGGGTATGGTAATCATAGCCTGTTCGACGGCGGTTTCTTTTTGAACAAGCAGATCATCAATGTGTTTTCGCAACTCGGCGTCAATTGCTGTTTCGTTGAGTAATCGCAGAAATTCCGTCGGCGGCATTTTCTGGAATTGCACGATCCACTCGCCGGCCAAAAGCGGACGTAAAATGTAAAACAACTTTTTGATTCCGACCGGTTCGCCGCGAAATATCGGCTCTGTAAAGTTTGCCGCGATGCCGAGATAATGGTGCACCGCCTTTACAGGATTGAAGTAAAGCGGAATCAATTCCCGAATCCTTTGGATTAATATTCCGCCTCCCATTCCGTTGTAATTTCCGCAAACAGCCGATCAATCGCCGCTCTGTCCGCCGTTTCGGGAAGCCGTGAAATTTTCAGTGTTTCACGCAGTTCCGCGTACCTGGCATCGACTATTTGGATTAATTCGTCGTACTGGTATTTGCCGTTACGAATATCAAGGAGCGTTTGAAGCTGTTCGCCTTCGAATCGGACAAGCGGGACGCCGTGTTTCAAAATATTCTCGCCGGAAAGCAATAAACGAAATGTGTGCATCATGTTTTTAGCGTCATAATCCCGTTCGCAGTGTGTTTTGCCCCCTGGCGCGCTTGATCTGGGCGGCGGCGTAGTTGACATGCGAGGTGTACGCCTGTTTCGTGACGAAAATATATCGCTGTTCGAGGAGTCGCCGCATGAGCGGAGCTTCAAATCCCCGGCAATCTGACGGCATAAAAAGCATCTCAATGATGTTAGGATTTGCCGACGCCGCCAGTTCGAGAAAACGTTTAAGCGTGTAATATGTCGTGTTGTTTCGTTCGTCGGAAACCTGGTTGACCGGTTCACTGATCGACAGATATGCCGTCCTCGGCAAAATAAAAATGCCGCGATAATCCTCGTCGGATTCCGACGTTGCCGTTCCATAAGCCCGGCTGCCTACCAGGTATGTCGCGAGGATTGTCTCGCCGTACTCGGCCCGCAACGTGTCGGGATCAATAGAATGAATGTCGGCATAGGATTTCATGGGAGTACCGTGCTGCCTTATTGCTCACCGCAACCGGCGCTTTCCGCCCGTCCGGATTCCAGATTTTGGGCAAGCGTCAAATCGTCCATTGCCAATGGACGATTTGTAAAAATCGGCTGCCAGCCCTCATAAAACAGGCGCATACGCTTAATAGGCTTGATTAAGCACTTTACATTATTGCACATAAAATACACATCATCGTTTTATCCATATCGTTTTATTTGGTTTGTTTTTTTGAATCCATTTTAATAATTCGTCGTACTTCATACTCCCGTCCGCAAGAGCAAATCCGACACGCGCTACTTCATCGGCGGTCGCATTCAAAACTATGCCGTTTACTTCTAAAAATGTGATCATAACGTACATGCCTATGCGTTTATTACCGTCCACGAACGAATGATTGGACACCAAGCCATATCCAAATCTCGCTGCTTTTTCCTGCTTTGTCGGGTATAAGTCCTTTCCGTCAAACGTTTGGAACGCGCTTTCCAATGCGGAATCCAATAAATTAAAATCCCTTACGCCCGCCGTGCCGCCTGTTTCCTGTGCCATCAACTGATGAAGCAATAGAACCTTTTCTTTGCTGAACTTTATCATTTGGCAAGTTTCTCAAACGCAGAACGGTATCTTTCCAGTACGCGCTTTGCCACGACATCTATTTTCTCGTCGTCCGTAAGTGAGCTATCGGCCTTTGCTTTACATCGCTCTTGTGTGAATTCTGAAGTTTCTTTTTTCAACCATGCAACATATTCTTCAAGGTTTGAAGCTTTGCTTTTTTTCCACATTGCCGCCTGCAATGATTCTTTGAATTGTATGCAATCAAACGTTTTTTTCTTTGTTTTAATTGTCATATTCAATTACCTCATGTGGGGTTCTAATATCCAGTAAACCGTAACCTTCACGAAAATTTACAGAATTAAACAACCTAATTTTATTAAAATTAACGATATGCTTAAAATTCCAACTGACTAATATGTCAACATGTGAAACTGTTGCGATAGCCATATGCAAAGAATCATCATAATATTGTTCGCCGACTATCTTTTCAACCATATATTTAAGGGATAATTCACGCATTTCATCCGTAACAGCCTGAATCTCACAATCTATCGTACCGAGATTATATAAAACCCGTTTTGGCGCGCCGTTATGCAGCTCGACAAACGTATGATCGGAAACAACGGGAACATAAATGCCCGATCTAAACAAATTAAAAAGTTTTCTTGTAGGGATATTGAACTCTTCGTCAAAATACCCGCCAATAACAGAATTTTCAATATAAATCCGCAGTTTTTTCATTTTACCTCAATTGAAAGTTACATTGGGCAATTCATTTACGATTTTTATTGTTTCCAGGCTTACTGTTATGATGCTTGACAGCAGGTCGAGGATATAGCGCGGCTTGCCGTGTTCGGCGGCCCAATCGTTTGGGTCGTTTTTTATGCCGCTGTCTTTATCCGTCTTTACCTGGTAGCGTTCCATGATCCATTCGATTGCGGAACGGCCGTTTACCACGTATTCGTAGGCTTCCAATGGTATGCCGGAAAGTTTTATCCACGGGTTGTATTCGATAACGGATTTGTCTTCCCTGGGAGCGCGGGCATCCTTGCCCGCAGGGGGCGAATAATTATTCGCCCCTACAAATTTACCGAAGCGCATTTTTTCCACCTGGAATTTTCCGGATTCCGCGCCCGTTACCGTCACTGCGTGACAGGGCGGTTGTTCCTCATAATTCAGGTGCAGGTTTGCGAGTTCGCGTCCCGCTTTGCTGAAAGCCCAAAAATCGGCGGGTTTTTCAACCAGAGGCAGACGGGGCAGCATCTTCTTGAGGTCGGCGGCAAATTGCTTTCGGTAATCTGGAGAATGAAGCAGACCGTAAACGTAATAGAAAATGTCTTCCTTTGTTACCTTCGGGCCATAACTGTCACGGCAACGGTCAAGTATGAAGTCTGTTAGGCCGTCGCGGCGGATGTATTCATCGTTATCCGCATCGAATAAAGTTGATTGATGAGCAGATTTCTTTTCGTAGTAATAAAGCGGGAAGCATTGTGAATCACCGTTTAAATGCAAGTCGGGAATATTGTTGCAAAGCAAAGGAAGTTCATTCTTATTTGCTGGCAGGCAAATCGTCAAATTATTTTGCTTTGGCGTTGGAAAAAGTTTTGGGAGTTGATATACACGGTTATTCACCTCGCTACTAAAATAACACCATTGTTTATGAAATGGTCTGTAAGAAGACAATATTACATTTTCTTTTTTGAATGAATATTTTTTTCCTTTGACAATATCAATTTTTTGTTGCTGATCCCATGTAATATTCGTCGAATCAAATTTAATAAAGTTTATTGATTCTATGTTTTTATCAACTTTTTTTGCTTCTATGAACCTGTCAACTTCACTATTATAAAATCCGATTGTGCGGTTCATGTTCTCGTGGACATTTTTCTTTGATGAATTGTAGCACCAAGTATCTCGGCTTGTTGCCAATCCCCTTGAATAATATGGAACAAATACCGTTTGTTTATTATCTTTACTATCCTTGTCGCCCAACGGAATAAAACTGCCGAATAAATCGTTTCGCTGATTAAGCCAGTCGGCGTGTTCATTCGGTCGGATAATCTGCCATTCCATCTTTTCATGCAGTGCGCCGCGGCTTTTATCGACAATTTCCAGCTTTTCCTCGCGGTTCAGATAATCGCCGATGTCTCTGTAATAAATAACGGCTTTCCCAGCATGTTCAGGCTTTTTGACAAGCAGTGTTATGGCTATCGGTGTCCGGCTGCCTGAACCAAAAATCTTGCCGCCTTCCCGCCGCGATGTTTCTCCGCTTGTTCGCTGATTGCCGCGCAGATTAAACACATATATTGCGCTGAACTCCTGTTCAAGACATTTCCTGAAACCGTCCATCGCGTTGCTGTCTATCCATCCGGCGTTTGATACAAAGGCAATGATTCCGCCCTGCGCTTCAGGCAATCTGTCCGAAGACCAGCGAAAGGCTTTTATATAAGCATCATAAAGGGAGTTTTTCAGTGTGGCGGTAGATTTGGCGGCGTATGTTCCGGCAATGCGTTTTTCCAGTTTCGGATAGCTTTGGTTTTGCGCATTGTCATTCGCGGATCGTTGTCCGACGGAATATGGCGGATTGCCGATTATCACACGAATAGGCGCTTTTTGCTGGGCGACGACGCGCTCGGAGTTTTGCTGGAGCTTGAGCGTAAACAGCATATTCGCGTCTTCCGTTTCGCCCAGTTGGAATGTGTCCGTAAGGCAGATACCGGGAAATGGGGCGTATGCTACATACGGCGCTTTTTCCTCGGCGGCTTTCGCCAGACCGTAATCATCTGTAGGGGCGAAAAATTTTTCGCCCCTACATTCGGGCGAATAATTATTCGCCCCTACATGCGCTGCCACGAGATCGTGGTACGCGCTTTCTATGTTGATTGACGCGATGTAATACGCCAGTAATACGATTTCATTGGCATGCAGCTCTTCGGCATATTTGCGGGGCAACGCGTCCGGTTCAATCAATCCGCTCTGAATCAGGCGCGTGATAAACGTACCCGTGCCGGTGAAAGGGTCAAGTATATGCACGTTTTCATCCGAAAGTTTGCGGCCAAATTCCTTTTCCAGCACCGCCGCCACGGAATGATTGATGAAATCCACAATCTCCACAGGAGTATAAACAATGCCCAGTTTTTCCACGGTTTTCGGAAACGCGGTTTTGAAGAATTTTTCGTACAGTTCGACGATGATCTTCTGACGTCCCGCGGCGTCGGTTATGCCCGATACGTTCCTTTTGACGGATTCATAGAAACGGGTCAGTACGATGGTGTCCTTTTCCAAAGCCTGCGCTTCAAGCAGATCAATCATGCCCTGCAGAGCCTGTGAAACGGGGTTGTTCCGTACAAATGAATAGTTTTCAAACAGGGCTTCAAAGACCGGCCTGGTAATCATATGCTGCGCCAGCATTTCAACAACTTCGTCAGGCGTCACCGAGGGGTTTATGTTTTTACGGATGCCTGTCAGAAAATCGTCAAACGCCGTTTTGTGAGGCCCCGGAACGGCAATCAGACGGCCGATGCGCTCGATATAGCTTTGGGCGATTTTGGCGACATCGGCGGCCCATTGTTCCCAATACCGTTTATTGCCCACTTTCTGCACCATGCGGGCATAAATCGCGTTCTGGAGATTATGAATCTCAGGCAGGGGAAGAAAAGGCTGATCGGGCTTTGGCGGCTTTCCATCGCCGGAATCCGCAATATCCGCGGGATTGCCTATGCCGCCTATAATAACCGTGCCTCCGCCTGACGGCCTTTGTTTGTTCAACTCCAGTTTGTTTACCATTGAGTCGAAACGATCGTCATGGGCGCGGAGCGCGTTCAATATCATCCAGACAACCCGGAAGCGTTCATTGTCATTGAGGGCGTCTTCAGGCTTGACTCCGGCGGGAACGACCACGGGAATGATGATGTAACCGTATTTTTTACCCGGCGCGACGCGCATGACGCGGCCCACGGACTGAACCACGTCGATTTCCGAATTGCGGGCGGAAAGAAACATTACAGCGTCAAGCGAAGGTACGTCCACCCCTTCCGAAAGACAGCGGACATTTGTAAGGATGCGGCATTCGCTGGAATCCGCGGGGGCGTTTTTCAGCCATGACAGTTTGGCGTCGCGTTTTGCCGCGCCCATCGTGCCGTCGATATGATCCGACGAAACGCCTACAAGTTCCGCGCGCTCCCGTTGCGTCAGGCTGTTGTAGTAGTCGTCCTTGTGTTCGTTGAAAATTTTGGTGATTTTCTTGGAAGCCTCAATTGTCCGGCAAAAGGCTACGGCTCTGCGCATGGGGTTGGGATCGGAGGCTTTAATAAGGCTTTCATCCACCAGCATGCGTTTTGACAGGGCATTAATGCAGCCGATCAGTTTGCTCGCGTCGTCGGTATTTATTTCCCTGCCTTTGTCGGCTATGGCTTTTTGCAGGGCGTCCGGTATCTCGCGCTCGTTCAGTGTGAGAACCAGAACCTTGTAATCGGACAGCAAATTTTTATCAACGGCTTCGCCGAAACCGATGCGATATACCTCGGGCCCGTACATGGCTTCATCATCCATGGAGCACAGCAGGGCGTCCGCTTCCTTTGCCTTCTCCTTGGCGGATTCGCGGTACAGGCGCGGAGTGGCCGTCATATACAGGCGTTTTTTCGCTTTGATGAAATTGTCGTCGTGTATCTTGACGAAAGCGGAATCTTTATCGTCTTTCAGTGTGACGCCGGTTGTGCGATGAGCTTCGTCGCAGATTATAAGGTCAAATTCCCGCCCGAACTCCTTTTGCGCTTTGGCGATTACGTCTATGGACTGGTAGGTTGAAAAAACAACGGTCATGCCGCGTGTTTTGTTTGAAGCGGAATTAAGCTGTTTCAGAATATCCGGTACATGGGTTGAGGCGGGCAGAGCCAGATCTTCTACTGAAAACCCGTCGCTGTCTTTTACCTTGCGGCGGGAAACTTCCGGATCGGAGCAGATACAAATGGGAAATATCGGTTTGTCGGTTTCCGCCGTCCATTCCCTGAGCGTTTGTCCAAGCAGCGCGATGGAAGGCACAAGGAACAGCACGAAACCATTATCGGATGTTTCCCGTTCGGCGATTTTCAGCGCGGTAAATGTTTTGCCCGTTCCGCAGGCCATTATCAGCTTGCCGCGACCTCCGGTCTTGAAATGTTCGTGGAAGTTTTCCAGAGCGTTTTTCTGATGATCCCGCAGTATCTTTTTCGCCGTCCGCGCTTCGGCGCCGGAAATGCCTTTGTCAAGTTCCTCCCAGTCAACGGGCGCTTCTTCAAGATCGGTCAGGTTAATCCGCCGTACGGGCGGGTTCTGATGCCTTATGGCGTTTTCGGCCTCGCTGTTCCAGTTGTTCGTGGTGGAAATCCACAGACGTAAAGCGAAAGCCGTGGTTTGCAGTTGATCGTTGATGAAGGTTTTGCTTGAGGTGGCAAGGAAGCTGTCCACGGCGGGCTTGTCTATATAGGCGCTTTCATTCCAGCATTTACACTGGATTGCCCAGAAATCGCCTTCGACCGTCTGTGCTACAAGATCAATGCCGGTATCTTTGCCGCCAATGTTCTGTTTGCAGGGAAATTCATTCCAAAGCCAGATATGCCGTAATTTGCCTTCATACCACGGCACGGTTTTCAGAAACGCCTGGATGAGCCGTTCGAAACGCGCTCCCTTGTCTTTTTCAGAAAAAGAAATCGCCCGGTATTTTTCCAGCACTCTTTGAAATTTCATATCCGCCCGATCCGGTCTTTGGCCATTTGAAAAGTATAGACCGGAACGACGAAAATTGAAAATATGGTGTGCCGGCAAGAACGATGCGTTTGTCATTCGCAGCTTTCAATGCCTCTTGTTACAGTCGCGCGACAATAGGTAACCTCCGAAAACCCCGAACTCTGCGTTACGCTCCCTCGAAAAAATGCTCATTTACCTTTGTTGGGCGCGATAAATCGCGCCCCTACACAGCTTTTGTCTCGGTCGCAAGCCTTGATTTCGGGGTTTGCGGAGGTTGCCCATAGTGTGCACGACCGTCAGATTGAAATTTTCTGACAGGATTCCCTAATAGCTCGCAACAATGCCGCAACCTGTTCCGGTTCCGTTATGCTGGCAAAATGCCCGTTCCTGATTGGCTTGATTGCGCCGCGAAGATCGGGAACCGGATCGCGGTCAGCCCGTCCCGTCGCAATGGCGTATCGCATTATCTGGGAAATTTTTTCTTTGGCTTTATGCGT
>Ga0082212_10002150_pt1 | contig 29006 bp, 26 predicted proteins | sample TergutNt197P3_FD_71548 | JGI IMG/M metagenome (GOLD analysis project Ga0082212, IMG submission 71548) | Neocapritermes taracua P3 segment gut microbial communities from Petit-Saut dam, French Guiana - Nt197 P3 | ecosystem: Host-associated > Arthropoda: Insects > Digestive system > Gut ...
GATACATCAAATGTAACCAACATGAGTTATATGTTTGATTATTTAGAAAGTGTTACCAACTTAAATGTAAGTGGTTTTAACACCTCAAATGTAACAAATATGCAAGGTATGTTTGAAAGAACAATTAGTTTAACTAGTATTGACGTTAGCAATTTTAACACCTCAAATGTAACAGATATGGCATATATGTTTTCACAAAATCATAGTTTAACCAGTTTAGATGTAAGTAAATTAGACACTTCAAATGTAATAGATACGGCAATGATGTTTTATCAGGTCAGCACAATAACATCTTTAGATGTAAGTAATTTTGATACATCGAAAGTAAGAAACATGAATAGCATGTTTGAAGGAACAAACTTAGCCAGTTTAAATTTAAGTAATTTTGATACTTCAAATGTAACCGCTATGGAATATACGTTTGCAAATATGCCTAATTTAACAACTTTAGATTTTAGAAATGCCACATTTGGTAGTGTTACTAGTTCAACAAACATGTTTAATGGTACCAAAACAGGCGCAACCATATATACAAAAGATAATACTACTAAAACATGGTTACAAGCTTTGTACCCATCAGGTAATTATATAATTCCATAAGAAAATGACAATTGTCATTTTTTTTACTTTTTCATCTAAATTTGTTTGACAAAATATATTGTTTGTGTTATTATAAATGGCATATTTAAGGAGGGGACTATTATGTACGAAGAAAACAACTCAAATTTCGCCTTAAAAGATATAATATTAAAAATACTATTTGGTATTTTATTTGTCTTTATCGTTATTTGGTTATTCCCGACAAAATCATATGTTAATAATTTGGTTGATCAAAAATTAGGGACTTCAGGCAATCAAGTCTTTAGTAATAATATTAAATCGATGAAAGAAGCAGCTTTGACTTATTATACCGGAGATAGATTACCAGAAAATACTGATGATAAAGTTAAAATGACTTTAGAAAGTATGCTTAATAAAAACCTATTAGTTGAATTTAAAGATTCTAATGGTAAAACATGTGATGCGAAGAATTCATATGTTGAAGTAACTAAAAATGTTAGTGATTATTCAATGAAAGTAAACTTAGAGTGTTCGGACAAAAAAACATATGTAATGAGTTATTTCGGTTCATATGATTATTGTACACTTGAAGTTTGCGAAAAAAAAAAATTAGCTGAAATAGCTGAAAATGAAGCAATTGATAAGGAAACAACTGAAAATGAAGCAATAGAAACAGAATATATACCTGAAAATAATAAAGTGGTTAATAATGTACAAAACACACCTAAAACTCCTACAACCAATCCAGCAATTTCAGAGTGTCAGTATATCAAACGTACTAATGATTATTGGACGGGTTATGGCGCTTGGTCAAACTGGACTACTAATAAGGTAAATAGTTCTAATTCTAGACAAGTGGAAACAAAAACAGAAAAGGTTCAAACAGGAACTAAAAAAGTTGCGACTGGAAGCAAGATTGAAACCAGTCCTCCGAAAACAGTTACAACAACACAAAATGGTGTTCAAAAGAAAGTTTATACTTGTAGTACTTATTATGATAACCCAGGAACTTATAGTACGCCAAAAACTTGCTACAAAACAATTACTGTTTATAAAAATGAACCAGTATATGGCAATGTTATTTATTATCGTTATCGTGATCGTAGTTATGTAAAAGGGATAACTGATTATAAGTGGAGTAATTGTAATAATAAAACTTTATTAAATAGTGGTTATACTAAAACAGGTAACACTAGATAAAATATAGGAATGATTTGAAATCATTCTTTTTTATTCATTATTCACTTCCTTAATTATTTAGTCTTTATTGCATATACTACCATTGACAGTGTTATTGGTTTTGTGCTATAGTACTGTCAGATGTGGAAGAAATAAAACTACCTTGCGTTTAGGACGTTGAAGCTAGGGACTTGTCATTAGCTAAAGTAGATGGTTTTTTCCACATTGTTTTTATTATTAAATTATTGTTATTTTCTGGAATAACTTCAATTACGTATGATATATTATCATCGTATTTTTTTATATATCTAACTGCTTTGGTATTGTTATTGTCGGTGCCTCTAACAATACTGTCCGGATTATTAATAATTGATGGTATATTTAATATATCATTCTTATTTATGGGTAGTTGCCCTTTTTCCCCTTCTATTTTAGGATTGCCATGCTTTTTTAATATATGTCTTATATCATTATCATTTATTACGTGATTTCTGTTTAATACATTAATACCTAATAATTGGTGTATTTTATTTGCCACATCACTATTTACTTTACCCAATGTTGTTTTGTTTTTAGAATTTAAATCAGTGGTTGCTTTTTCCACTTCATTTTCAATATTTAAAATAATAGGGTTGTTTAAATTTTTATCTATTGGTTTATCTTTTTCAATTATTGTGTTTATCATATTTACCTCCTTACTAGTAATATACGACGTGAAGGGCCCTTACACCTTCTTTTTTACGAAAGTTTTTTCAATAAAATAGCTTTTTTAGTAAAAAACTCTCCATTATATTTTGGAGAGTCTTTTTATATTTCAAATTTTATATTATATAATTCAGCCCATATATCTATTTGATAAATAAATGCGATTAGTTGAGGCCCACTCATTAATTGTCCAAACCAAGGGGTTTTATAACTTTCACCTCTTGTACTAATAAGCTCATTTATTTTGTTAATATCAAATATTTTATATAATATTGAATTTTTATTGCGAAGTCTTTTTTTCAAAAGAGAGCACACTATTTTAGAATACTTTGGATTATGTGTTTTGGGAAAAGGATTTTTTTTACGATCAACTATTTCTTCAGGTAATAAATCCTTAAAAGCCTCTCTTAAAAGCCCTTTTTCCGTACCCCCATACGATTTATATTCCCACGGAACATTCCACAAATACTCTATCAAATTATGGTCGCAAAAGGGTACTCTAGCTTCAAGATTAGCTCCTCTTGTCATTCTATCTTTTCTTTCAAGTAAAGCAGGGCCAAACCATACCATATTTAAATAGAATAGGTTTTTATAATATTGTTCCTTTTCATCTTTGACTTTAGGAACATCTTCAATGGTTTTTAAGTAGTATTTTTTATTAAACTCTTTTAAATTCATCTTTTTTCTTATATCTTTATTTAATAAACTTTCTCTTTTATTAATATTTTTGATCCATGGAAAACTTTCATGTACAACTTCTTTGTAAAACCATGGATAACCAGCAAATATTTCATCAGCACCTTCACCACTTAGAACAATTTTATTATGTTTTCTTATTTTTTTACTAAAAGAATACAGTGAAGAATCAATATCCGCCATTCCCGGTAAATCACGAGCCACAACAGCCTGTTTTAAAGTAGAGGCTAGTTTTCTTTGACTAAGGCAATAGTTTTTATGATTAGTGCCATATTTATTTTTCATTAAGTCTATATAGTAATTATCCCTAGATACTTGATATTCATTTTTTGAAAAGAATTTATCGTTTCCTTCATAATCTAAAGAATAAGTATTTAGTTTTTTATTGGCTTTTTGATATTCATTACTACAAACAGCGGTAATAATACTGGAATCAATTCCACCACTTAAAAGGGTACCAATTTTACCTTTCATTTGTTTTTTAATAGAATTTTCCAAAATGTTTCTAACATTAGATGTACACTCTTCAAAAGTTTCATGTGAAATTTTATTTGTTACATTCCAATATCTTTTTTCTTTAATGCTTTTTTTAAATACTATATAATGAGCGGGTTTAACTTCGTATATATTTTTAAATATACCACTGCTGGGTATTCTAGATGGAGACAAAGATAATATTTCAGTTAAACCTTGTATATTTATTATTTTATCTACTAGTGGATGGGCCAATATACCTTTTATTTCCGAACTAAATATTAAATTATTGTCTACTACCGTATAAAATAATGGTTTAAATCCTAATCTATCCCTAGCTAAAAAGACTTTATTACCATCATAAATCGCAAAGCTATAAACTCCTTCTAATAAATCTAATATTTTTTCTTTATAATGAACATATCCTTTTAAAATAATTTCATCATCTGAGTTAGTATCAAATTCAAAACCTTTTTCAATAAGATCTTTTTTTAATTCATCAGCACCATATAATCTACCACTATAAACAATTGTATAATCTTTATACTTCGTTATTTTTTCATTATACCCCAAAAGTATATTTTTTGATATATAATAATTGTTTTTATTCCCTATGGTATTTAAAGTTTTATTCATTTTTTTAATTGTTTTTTTATGGACATCAATATCAGAAAAATTATTGTACCATCCTACAAATCCACTCATTTTATCACCTATATAATTAATATCAAATATAAGAACAAGTATGACAAAAACACATAAAATAATTTGGGAGGCAAGATATTTTGAAAATATGTATATTAGGTGGCGATAAAAGACAACTGCAAATTATTAACGAATTAAAAAACAAACATGAGATAACTTTGATAGGGTATGACAACTTAAACCCAGTAGATAATATTAAACTATCAAATATTAGAGAAGTTGATTTAAGTAAATTTGATTCCATTATTTTTCCAGTAAGCGGGGTTGATAAGGATGGATATATTGAAACTAGCTTTGGTGAGAAGTTTAATGTCGATAGTAAACTACTGATAAATACTAAAAAGGATGTTTTGATATTCACTGGTATTATTAGTAAAAACTTGCTAAAAATTCTAGAAACAGGGAATAGAGAAGCGATATCTTTAATGAAAGATGAAGAAGTTATAAAAGAAAATACAATTCCTACAGTAGAGGGAATTATTGCGGATGTTATTTATAATACAGAGATTACAATAAATAATGCTAATGTATTTATAATTGGCTATGGAAATATAGGGAAATCGTTATTGCCATTATTAGAAACCTTAGGCGCAAGGGTTACTTTAGGAGTTGAAAATCTAGAAGATGTTACTACTGAACTAGCCATTGAAACCTCATCTTTGTACGATATGAAAAGAGCGCTTAACTATAATGATATTATCATCAACACAGCGCCTGCACTTGTTTTGGATGAAGAACTTTTAAACTATACAAATAAAGAAGCTTACATTTTAGATGTATCTTCATATCCATATGGTGTTGATTTTGAATGTGCGAATAAATTAAATCTTAAAAGTAAACAACTACCGGGAATACCATCAAAAGTAGCGCCTGTTACTTCAGGCCTCATTTTATCTAAAAAAATCAAAAGAGCGATAGGGGGTGTAAATCATGGTTAAAATAGGATTTGTAATAACCGCATCTTATTGTACATTTCATCAAATAATCGAGCAAATATCTCTTTTACAAGAGAGTGGATACGATGTTTATCCTATTGCGTCAGAAAATGCTTTAGGATATGATACCAGAGCAGGTAAAGCCGAAATGTGGAAAGAAAAGATAGAGGAAATAACGGGTAAAAAAGTTGTTAATTCTATAGTTGAAGCTGAAAAATTCGGTCCAAGAGAAAAATTAGATTTAATTGTAATTGCGCCAGCAACAGGAAACTTTGTTGCTAAAATGGCTAATGGAATTACGGATACGGCTGCTCTTATGGCAACAAAAGCCACCATGCGTAATGGAAGTCCAGTTGTAATAGGAGTTTCTACTAATGATGGACTTGGAATTAATGGGGAGAATATTTTTAAACTAGTCAAAACCAAAAACATATATTTTGTACCCTTTGGTCAAGATGATTACGAGAATAAACCCAACTCTTTAATTTCCCACTATGAGCTAATTCTTCCAACAATTGAAAAAGCATTAGATGGCAAGCAACTTCAACCAGTATTGCAAGAATATAGTAAAAAGTTAGTTAAGAGTAAGAAATAAATTATGTAAACGCGGTGTATAAGCTTCTAGGTGTTCTAGAAGTTTTTATTTGACTAATTTTAACAAATTAAAAAAACTATTAATTGACTTCTTCTCTTATTTTATGATACTATTTATATGGTAAGATAGTAGAGGAGAATGGCATCTATGGCGGATAAATATATTTTTGGATACGAAGATGAAAATAAATTCAAAAAACTCGAAAGCGCGTTAAAAAAGTATAACATGCTCGCGTATAAAAAATTATATTTTGAATATTATCCAGCTTTAAAAGGTGGTAGTCTTATTGGTGAACAAAACGGCGATAATTATGAATTAAAACTTCCGACAGATGCTTTATTTACAAAAGTCCATGGTGATGTTAAATTAATATATCGTGTTGATAGTGAAACAAAGACTGTTGTATTGTTAACTTTAGTTCCGGAAAACATTTTAATAGAAGGTCATCAATCGGAATTAGAAACATATAAGGGTGTCATGCTTTCGAAAGAACATGCCGATAAAGATAAATTTAAAATAAATTTACTCAATATGATTCAAAAATAAGCAATTAATGCTTGTTTTTTTAAATAATTTTGTTATAATAAAGAACATTAAGAGGTGATTTTATGCACAAAGAATATGAAAAGGGAATAGAATTTATCAGTAAAAAAGAACGTGAACAATATATTAAAGATATTCCAGGAGAATATCATATAAATATACCTTCTTCATTTTTTCCTAGTATGGTTCGTAAAGTAACTTATCCAATAACTATTAATTTTAAACCAGGGAACAACTATATTTTAACGGTATTTGATAAAGTTCAGCCATACAAATTTCGTTTTAATGATTCTAGTGTAGTAATCCATGGTTATAAAGGACATAAAACTTTAGACAATGTTGAAGTAGGATATGCTAAAAAAGTAACTTTAAATCTTGAAGATGGTACGAGTTATGTGCCGAATAATATAGATAATATTGAAACTGTTGTTATTAAAAACTATCATTATCTTAATCAAAGAATAACTGTTCCTTTTGATAATAGTAAGGATCCTAAAAATAAATTAGTTAGGAATTTATTAGAAACAAAGAATAAAAAAGATTTATTGCTTTATAATTGCCAGTTATATTTTGGTAATGAAAGCATTAAAATCAATTCAGAATATTTGGGCATGGGGAAAACAATATTATCTTCTGATTATCAGCCATATGTAATGATTGACAATCAATTATATAAAAGAGAAAAAAATCCTGGGCATGGCACAAATATAAATACAGACGCTTTATATATGGAAGGAAGTTCAATCGATAATCGCCATTCTGATGCAGTTATTACAAGTAAACAAATGGCTTTGAAAAATTCTTGTATTGTTTCGTATCATAATGAAATTAACACATTGGAGTCTTGTTTGGACGAAGATAGTTTCTTTCTTAGCTTGGATAGTTTATTCGAAACGTTTAAGAACTTAAAAAAATCAAGTAGATAATCACTTGATTTTTTATACCAAATTTTTATTAGTCAGACTTTTTTGGTGCAGTATAATCCGTATTTTTCTCGCTTACGATCCCAGGATATAAATCACTCGATGAAATGGTATAGTTATAGTCCTTAACATCGTTTTCGATGTCCAAATTTTCAGGAGTTTTATTTTTTTTAAATCGTTTCTTCATATATTCTAACATTTCGGTTGCCGACATTTTCCTCATTTTTTTATCTTCTATTTCTCTCATTTTTCTTATTTCCAACATTGCTTTACTTTCTTTCATCTTCCTCACCTCCGATTAACATGACGGGTGGAATTATTAATATTTCATCAAAACCCAACTCTTTATTTAATAGATTAACCTTATTTATGGTTTTGATATTTACAAAATGCTTAAAATTCCAACTTAAAATATAATCAATATCATTTGAAACTGCGAAAGCAATATGTGTCAAATCATCAATACTTTTTAAAGTTAATACTTGATCGTTTAAATATTCCCACACTAATTCTACAATTTCATCGTTAATTTCAAGTTTTGTATAATTAATTTCGTCTAATTTTTTTAACAAAAAATTTCTTTTTTGGTTATTACATTTATTTATTTCGTCAAATACTAAATCCGATACATAAATATCATAATATCCGTCTTTTAAAAATTCCCATAAGCCCAACGTTGTTTGCATTTTATCTATTGTATCCTCAGCATCTAAATGACTGATTACTGAAGTATCTAAATAAATTTTCTTTTTTCGCATCTATATCGGCCCCCCTAATAATATTATATATTAAAAACATTTGTTTAACAATAAAAAAGACATAATAATTTTGTGTCAAGTTATTTTGATAATGTCAGTTTTATGTGTTGTATATAACTATACTAAATTTTTTATATGATCTTTTAGTAAATTTCTAATTACACAAAGGATGACTATACCGATTAGGGCTGCAAAAGCCAATTGTAAACATTCAGGGTCTATCGATAGTCCAATGGCTAGGGAAACTGCGGGAGCATGGACTAGATTGGTAGAAACCATTAAAAATGTTGCAATGGCTGCCGCTGCTGCACATAAGAATATTAAAATATAATTTAGTTCTTCAAAATTTAATCCTAAAAATTTATAATATATAAAACTACATAGTACTCCGATTATTATGCCGCAAATATATCCTCCCACCACATTTTTAGTTTTTGCACTTTTTGAGTGAGGGGAAACAAATAAGATTAAACTACTAGCACCAAGTGAGGCGACAATTATACCACCAAACAATTTATAAAGCATTAATAAAAGTGCTATACAAACAAAAACAAGAAAACTTTGAAGTAAATAATTAACATAATTTTTTTTAAACTTTGAATACATAAATTCAACTCCTTATTTTTTTCTCTTTTAATTATACCATATATTCCAATAAAAAAACGAACTGCTTTAAGTTCGTATGTAAACTAAATGGTCGCAGTGTTCTTATAGGAATATTTGCGAAAAGCAGATAAAACCAATTAAAACACAGCATAGCAAAAGCATATTTACATTAAAATTATCAATAAGCAGGTATATTTATGCTTGCTTTTTTGATATAAATTGTAATTCATCTAAATAATTTCTATATTTTTTTAATTGAATTAATCCAATTAGCGTAATCATCTTTTTTTAGCATACCATAATTAAAAGGCAATAATATTTCAGCACCACTACAAACTCTTTGTAATGTTTTCACACTTCCACTAATACTATTAGCACCAAAAGTTGCAAAAGGAATAACCTTTTTACCACTTAAATTACATTGACTTATAAACTCACTAACAAATACAGGCATATCTGATGCCCAAATAGGATAACCAAGCAATATAACATCATAAGTATCTAAATTAGGTATTTCAGTTATAAATTTAGGCTTTTCTTTTCTTCTATTCTCGCCCAAAACTCTTATACAAGATGCTATATAATTTCCGTATGCTTCTTCTGGTTCAATTTTTAGAATATCGCATTGTAATTCTTGTTTTACTTTGTTTGCAAGTTTTTCAGTATTACCTGACCTTGAATAATATAAAATAATTGATTTCATATAAACCTACCTTTCTACAATTAACTATTCAAATTATATCACAAAAATATAAATATCAAAATAGTGCCATTTCTAGCACTATTTTAGTTTTTTATATACAGCGAACCCACCTAGAAAATAGACAATGTTCGTACATAAAACATTTGGTGCGGGTGAAGGGACTTGAACCCCCATGCCGTAAGGCGCTAGATCCTAAGTCTAGTGCGTCTACCAATTTCGCCACACCCGCATAAATAAATGGTGGACCCTGATGGACTCGAACCATCGACCACCCCGTTATGAGCGGGGGGCTCTAACCAACTGAGCTAAGGGTCCATTCATCTGACTTTTATATGATATCATATTACACTATTTTATGCAACAAGTAGAATAAATTTTATAGAATAAAATATAGTATTATGCTATAATTATAAAGAGATAGAGGTGAGGAATATGAAACTTTACAATACCTTAACTAAAAATATAGAAGACTTTATCCCTCATAATAAAGATGAGGTTACGTTATACACATGCGGGCCTACGGTATATTATTATGCCCATATCGGCAATTTAAGAACTTATATATCGGAAGACATATTAGAAAAAGGCCTTAAATATATTGGTTACAATGTAAAAAGATGTATGAATATTACTGATGTTGGTCATCTAGTAGGTGATAGTGATACTGGCGAAGATAAAATGAATATGACTGCTAAAAAACAAAAAAAATCAGTTTTAGAAATAGCTGATTACTATACCAATGCCTTTTTTGAAGATATGGAAAAACTTAATCTTAGTAAACCCGATATTATTAGTAAAGCGACTGATAATATTGCTGAATATATAAAAATTATTTCCAAATTATTAGAAGAAGGAAAAGCCTATGAAGCTAATGGCAATATTTATTTTGATACTTCTAAATATAGCAATTATTATGAATTATCGGGACTTAATCCAGAAGATTTAAAAATTGCCCATAGACACGATGTGGAAATCGATACTAACAAAAGAAATCCTTTTGATTTTGGGCTTTGGTTTACTAACTCAAAATTTGATAATCAAGAATTAAAATGGGATAGTCCGTTTGGAAAAGGTTATCCAGGATGGCATATTGAATGTAGTGGTATTGCGATTAAATATTTAGGTGAATATTTAGACATTCATTGCGGTGGCATCGATGGTGTTTTCCCTCATCATACCAATGAAATTGCGCAGTCAGAGTGCTATTTGGGTCATAAATGGTGTAATTATTGGGTTCATATGGAATTTTTAAATGATAAAAGTGGTAAAATGAGTAAATCAAAAGGAGATTCTTTAGATTTAAATTATCTTATTAATATGGGATATAGTCCAATAGTGTATAAGTTTTTCTGCCTGCAGTCTCATTACCGTAATCAGTTGGTTTTTAGTGAAGAAGCGATGGATATTGCCACTAATACTTATAACAAATTAATTGGTAAAATCAAAACAATTAAGGAAAATCAAAACGGTGAATTAGATAACGAAGTAATTTTAAAATATCAAACGCAGTTTAAAACAGCTTTTGAAAACGATATGAATACTTCTTCAATGATTACTACTTTATATGATGTTATTAAAGATAATACCACTAATAATACAAAACTTTATTTAATTAAAGATTTTGATAAAGTATTTTCTTTAAAACTATTAGAAGAAGAAGAAATATCTAATGAATTAAAACAATATATAGAAGAAAAAATAAAAGAAAGAAACCAAGCCAAGGAAGATAAAGACTATGCTTTAGCGGATAAGATAAGAGACGAATTATTAGAACAAAACATTATTATCAAAGACACTAGAGAAGGCACCGAGTTTGAGATAAGAAAATGAATGGAATAATTATAGTTAATAAAGAAGCTGGTCTAACTAGTAGAGAAGTCGTAGAAGTTATAGAAAAGCAGTTGCACGTAAAAGCGGGTCATACTGGAACTTTAGATCCAATTGCGAAAGGTGTTTTGGCAGTATGTGTAAATAAAGCAACTAAAATTTCACGTGATTTAACAAGCATAGATAAAGAATACGAAGCTAAAATTATCTTAGGTTTAGAAACCGATACTTTAGATATTACTGGAAGGGTTTTAAAAGAAGAAAAATCTATCATTTCTAAAGACCAAATAGAAGAAGCATTAAGCAAATTTAAAACTACTTATAATCAGGAAGTGCCTATATATTCAGCTGTTAAAATCAAAGGTAAAAAGCTTTATGAATATGCGAGAAATAATGAAGAAGTAGAATTACCAAAAAGAGAAGTAACTATTTATGATATTAAACTTATAAATTATGAAGTTAAAGATAATAAAACAATTTTAAAAATATATACTAAAGTTAGTAAAGGTACTTATATAAGGGGATTAATTAGAGATATTGCACATTCTTTAAATACAGTTGGAACGATGAGTGGTTTAACGAGAACCGCTCAAGGAAAATTTAAAATTGAAGATGCCTATACTTTAGAAGATATAAAAAATAACAAGTTCAATATAATCAGCATCAAAGATGCTTTAGACATTCCAGTAGTTGAAGTGGATGACGATTTAAAATTTAAAATAATTCATGCGCAAAAGCTAAATCCAGATTATGAAAAAGTTTTGTTCGTTGATAAAGATAACAACGAATTAGCTATATATCATAAAGAAAATAACGAGCTTAGAGTATGGAAAATGTTATATAATCATATGGAAGACAGTAAATAATATAAAAAATCACAAAATTGTTGTATTTTTCTAATATATAGTGTATATTATTAATATACTTATTCTTGGATTAAAAGAACTCCATCTTTTTTTCTAGGTATAAGCGAATTTTATAATTAAAGGAGGAAAAACATGGCTTTATCAAAAGAACAAAAGGAAGCTCTTGTTAAAAAGTATGCGAGGGGTAAGGGCGACACAGGCTCAGCTGAAGTGCAAATTGCTATTTTAACTGAAGAAATTAAAGAGTTAACTGAACATTTGAAAACACATGCCCATGACTATCATTCTAGGAGAGGACTACTTAAAAAAGTAGGTCATCGAAGAAGTATGTTAAAATACTTAATGAATAAAGATGTTACTAGATATCGTGAGATAGTTAAAAGTTTAGGTTTAAGAAAATAATAATAAAAAGTAGGCACTCTTTTTTGGGTGTCTTTTGTATGAAGGAGAAATTATGAAAAAAACATTTGAATTAGACTTTAGAGGTCGTAAATTAGTAGTAGAACATGGAGAAATGGCTAAACAAGCTAATGGCTCAGTATTGGTTAGATATGGAGATACCGTTGTTTTAGTAGCGGCCGTTGTATCTAAAACCGCCAATCTATTATCGGATTTTTTCCCATTAATGGTTTTATATAATGAAAAATTATATTCCGTAGGTAAAATCCCAGGTGGATTTATTAAAAGGGAAGGACGTCCAACGGAAAACGCAACTTTATCAGCTAGAATGATTGATAGACCAATGCGTCCACTATTCCCAGAAGACTTTAAAAACGAAGTCCAAATTGTCAATACTGTATTATCAGTAGACCAAGATAACGCACCAGAAATGATGGCATTATTTGGTTCTTCTTTAGCTACATGTATTAGTAAAATTCCATTTAATGGACCGATTGCTAGTGTAATAGTTGGCCGAGTTGATGGTAAATTTATCATTAATCCAACGGCTGCAGAATCAGAATTATCTGATATCGCATTAACTGTTGCTGGGACAAAAGATGCCATTAACATGGTTGAGTCTTCGGCTAAAGAAGTTAATGAAGACGATATGTTAGAAGCTTTAATGTTTGGTCATGAGGCTATTAAAGAGTTAATCAGTTTCCAAGAGGCAATAATCAAAGAAGTTGGCGAACCTAAAATGGAATATGAAAAACTAGAAATTTCTGACGAGTTAAAAAATGAAGTTACACGTGAAATAAAAGAACCATTAGATAAGGCATTAAGAATTTTAGATAAACTAGAAAAATATGCGGCTATTGACGAAGTACAAGAAAAAATTATAAATAAATATAAAGAAGAAAATGAAGATAAATTAAAACCAGAGGAATTAAAAGAATTACTTACTAAGGTATCTTTAATATTCCACGAAGTAGAGTATGATTTATTTAGAAAAATAGTTGTTTTAGAAAAGACTAGAGCTGATGGCAGAGGTATGAAAGAAATTAGACCGTTATCTGCTAGTGTGGATATTTTACCAAGAACTCATGGTTCAGCTTTGTTTACTAGAGGACAAACACAAAGTTTATCAGTCGCAACTTTAGGTTCTTTGCGTGAACATCAAATTTTAGATGGATTAGATTTAGAAAACGAAAAAAGATTTATGTTACACTACAATTTTCCTCAATTTTCAGTAGGTGAAACAGGAAGATATGGTTTTGTAGGCAGAAGAGAAGTGGGACACGGTTCTTTAGGTGAAAAAGCTTTATTACAAGTTATGCCAAACGAAGAAGAATTTCCTTATACTATTAGAGTAGTATCAGAAATATTAGAAAGTAATGGTTCTTCATCACAAGCGAGTATTTGCGCTGGATGTATGAGTTTGATGGCCGCTGGAGTACCAATAAAAGCTCCGGTTGCTGGGATTGCGATGGGGTTAATTGCCGAAGGAAAAGAATATACTATTTTAACAGATATTCAAGGTATGGAAGACCATTTAGGAGATATGGATTTTAAGGTAGCAGGTACTAAAGATGGTATTTGTGCTCTGCAAATGGATATCAAAATAGATGGGGTTTCCCGCGAAATATTAAAAGAAGCTTTATATCAAGCTAAAGAAGCTAGATTAGAAATATTAAAGACAATAACAGGTGCTATTGCGGCTCCTAGAGAAGAAGTGAGTGAATATGCGCCTAAGATGGTTACCTTCATGATTAATCCAGATAGGATTAAGGAAGTAATTGGTCGTGGAGGAGAAATAATTACTAAGATTATTTTAGAAACTAGTAATGTTAAAAGTGTCAATGATGTTGGCGCGGTTAAGATTGATTTAGCTGACGATGGTACAGTAATTATATATCATCACGATAAAAAAATAATTGAAGAAGCTGAAAACAGAATTAAAGACATTGTCAAAGAAGTCGAAAAAGATGTAATATATACAGGTAAAGTTGTTAAGGTCGAAGACTTTGGATGTTTTGTTGAGTTATGGCCAGGATGTGAAGGTCTAGTACACGTATCGCATTTAGATACTAAGAGAGTGGAAAAGCCGAAAGACATCGTTAAGGTTGGCGATGAGATTTTAGTTAAATCTTTAGGCTATGACAAAAGAGGAAGATTAAATCTTTCAAGAAAAGAAGCTATTAAATAGCTCTTTTAAATATAAGAAGGTGATAAGATGAGAATTGGAATATTTGATTCTGGTATTGGTGGGCTAACGGTTCTTAAGAGTTTGATAGATAAACACCCCAATAACGAATATATATATTTGGGTGATACTAAAAACTTACCATATGGTAGTAAAAGCTATGAACAATTACTTATTTTAGCTAAAAAAAACATTGATTTTTTAATTGGTAAAAATGTTGATACTATTATAATTGCTTGTGGGACAATTAGTTCTAACCATTATGATAATCTTAAAAACAATTACAAAATACCCTTGGTGGATATTATTACTAGTGCGGCTAAGGAATTAAAAGGTTATAATAAAGTCTTATTAATCGCAACGGAAATGACGATTAAAAGTGAAGTATTTAAACAAAAACTTTCAAATGAGGGTATTAAAGTAATTGACACCGCTTGCCCTAAATTTGTCCCTTTGATTGAAGGGATGATAACCCATAACAAACACGAAACAATTGAGGAATATTTGAAGGAATATAAAGATAGTGATATTGAAACGATTATTCCAGGTTGTACGCATTATCCTTTATTAAAAAGGGAAATAGAAGAATATTTAAATGTCCCAATGTTTGATATTGGAGGGGCGATTGCTAAAAACATTGATATAATAGATAGCCTTCCAAGTATAGAGTTATATTTTAGCTCCATCAGCGACAAACTGAAAGATAATGTAAAAAATATTATGGAGGACATTCCTCTTTTAGAAGCACAATTATAGTTGTGCTTTTTATTTTGTAAAATTTTTTGAAATTTTTTCGTAAAAAAGAAGGTGTAAGGCCCTCCCGCATCGTATATTACTAATAAGGAGGTAGATTATGATAAAAATAAAGAAGCTTGTTTGAACAGTAAAAACAACATAGAATCCGATTTTTCCCACACGGGAAAAATCGTGAATGCAGGTGTTACGACGAAGAAAACAAAAATTAATATTTAGAAGGAGAGATAAAAAAATGAAAACAGAATTAAAAATTGTACGCGAAACTACATTTGAAGATATTAAACATATTGACGAATATGGCAATGAATATTGGGAAGCAAGAGAATTACAGAAAGTACTTGGCTATACAGAATGGAGAAAATTTGAGGGAGTAATCAACAAAGCACAAGAAGCTTGTGAAAGGAGTAAAAACAATACGTTAGACTATTTTGTCGGTGCCGACAAAATAGTAAGAACTGGCATTTCTGAAAAGAAAATCAAAGATTACAAGTTATCTAGATACGCCTGTTATTTAATAGTACAAAATGGCGATCCAAGAAAAGAGATTATAGCTTTAGGACAGACATATTTTGCTGTGCAAACAAGAAAACAAGAACTTTCAGAAAAAGAATATATGCTGCTAACCGAAGACGAAAAAAGATTTTATGTTAGAAAGCAGACCAAAAGTAAAAATTTAGTGCTGTATCAAGTCGCTAAACACGCGGGAGTAAAAAACTTCGATAAGTTTACTAATGCTGGCTATAAAGGACTATATGGTGGTGAAACTGCTACGAGAACATCACGGAACTTTTGGAACTTGTTAATGAAATGTTTTGCAGACTTGACGGCAAGATTAAGACTTGCTACACCTTTAAATTAAAGGCAACCTCATTACATAGACCGATTATAAATGAAAATAGTAGTGTTGGGGAGCAAGTAAAATATTATAGGGCTAAAACTAACATAAGGCAAAAAGAACTCTCAAAAAAGCTCGACTTAAATCTATGTGCTATTAAGTATTTAGAAAATAATAGAATACAAGAGCTTGATGTAGGGGTATTTAAAAAAATTATAGACGAGTTAGGTGTTGCTGATAAAATAATTATCAATGACGACTACCTCGACTTTGTCTTAAATGATTATGGTAGTAAGCTAGTGCAAATAAGACAAGAAAAAAATATGACTAGACCAGAGTTTGCAAGATTTCTTGATGTTGCTTTAGTTAGTATTCATAGGTGGGAGCAAGAAACATCTATGATGAAAAGAAATAGCTTTAATAAAATAAAAAAAAGACTTTATAGCCTATGATTACAATTTCTTGTCTAACTCTTTTAAAAGGGCATTAACAATTTTTCTCTTGCTTTTGTTTCCATAGTTAAGTCTTTTTATCATTTCCACAACTAATGTTGCATTGAATAGAGCGACTTTGTCCTCTAATTCTATGGTGTGGTGGGTAATTGATTATCACTTTCATAATGGTTTAGCACCACCTTTCTTTTTTTATTTTTTCAATTACAATGCCATTATATATGAGGGTAGGACCTCTTGTCTGCTCCTAAAATGCAATTTTTTGAAAAAAGTTTAAAAAAGTGTCTTTTTAATGCTGAATAATTGTAAAATTACCGAAAACAAAACATCTCATTATTGCCTATTCATAACAAAATGGTGTTAGCTTAATATCTAGTTAATGCAAATATACCACCAAAAACAAATCGAACACCAAAAGGCTAAAAACACCATTTACCAAAAGGGCATTTTTTAGTGTAGAAAATCGCACCTCGTTATTTGTGCTTTAAATCGTCATACCAAAACAATTAGATTTTGGTATGAAACATACATCTCACTTGCTTTTGTTTTGGTATGAGCCTAAAAGTATTTGGTATAGGCATAATAGTTTTGGTACCAAATTTGGTGCAGTAAAAAAGTGGTATGTGCTACCACTGGGGTTATGTTTTGCCTATTTCTTGCTCGTGAGTGTAATATTGAGGTACCACTTCCTAATTAAATCGAGGTACTTGTTTAGCTCATATAGGTTAAAGTCGTCATATCTTTTAGCTCTGTTATAGCTTGTTTCAAAACAGCTAAATCTATGTCGTTTATATCAATGTATTCAATTTCGCTAAATCTCGGCTTATAAAATGCGATACGATAGATTTCACGATGGGTTAGAGGTGCTTGGATATCTTCTAAATCTCTTGCAAGTTCATTTAAAAGGTAGTACCCAATTAACTGAGCAGAATCTTGCCATTTAAAACCATTATTTTTTGTAGTTTTAATATCGTATAATATTCCATCTATGAAAATGTCGGCATCTGCTCCACCAACAAACATAGACATAAGAGGTCCAAATGTCGGATTAAAAACGACATCACTATTAGATTTCAATATACCGGAGCGAATAAAATCGTCTTTGAAAATATCAAATAGCATTTCTAAGTCTTTTACTACGCATTGGGCTTCATCGTCAATTAGACTAGCCTTAATGTCCATAGGTGGCATACCACTACGATATATTGAGTCAAGTCTAGCTAAATAGCAAGAAGCTAGTATTAAATCTTTTTCGTTGCTAGTATTACCAAGAACATAGCTACTTATTGTTTTAATGGTATCTCCGTATTTATCAGTTAAAACTGCATAGGTTTTCTTATCAGCAAATCGCTCTAGTATTTTTAAACCATATTCAGCAACGATTTTTTCTAACACTTCTTGTTTGTTGCAATTCACATTTTTAGCGACCTCAAATCGCATTAAATAATCAAAAGCATTTCCAACGACAGCAGATTGATATGTAGTTTCTAATATGTTTGGGGTTATTACTTCATATTCGTTGCTAAATGCCTTTTTACCACTAGCAGTTTTAAACATATCTTTTGTTGGAGCTACCTTTTTCAATATTTCTTGTAATTGAACTTCCTTTTCGTTTTTGCCTTTAAGCATAGATGTCAATGACATAATCAAATCACCACTTCCTAGATTATTGTTTTTGTAGGTCATTTACATTATAGCAGATTTTTTAAAGTTTCAATACTTTACAAATCCTATTCTTATGATTTTAAATAAAGTTATAAATTAATTAATCTTTATACATTACAAGAGCTTATAATTTAATTTATAATATATTAATAAAGTGAAAATCTAAATAAGGAGGTTTTGTATGTTCAAGTTTAAAAGCAAGTATGTATATATGAATATCAAAGAGTTTTACCCAGAGAGAGAAGATACACAAATCAATTGTGAAGAGTTTGAAACAAAATATGAAAATAACATATTAAAAATAAGGTGTTATCACGGTTTAGTTTATCTTATCAAAGGCTTAACAGATGATGAAGCTATGTATTTGGGCACTTTCATTGATAGTGAAATACACGAGGGCAATAACTTTATATTGCCTAAGCTAAATGATAAAATGCAAGTCAATTGGATACACGGCAAGAGAACTTATAGCACTTACGAAGAATAGCTACTATTCAGTAAAAGTTATAAGGGGTATTTTTAAGTTATTATTAAATACGATTATGGAGCTTGTGAAAAATAAAAAAGAGTAGATATTTTTACTCTTTAACAAGCTCCTCGTCCATAGCTCTTGTCGGTATTTCCTCGTCAGTTAAGTTTGTCATAAATATTTCGTCGTCAACTCTTTTGATTTCAAATAATTTTTTCTTACCGACATTATCGCTTACCATAAGTGTTATTCTATCGTTATTAGCAATTTTAATTTGCCTATAATCTTTTAGAGCAGGACCTTTTTTTATCTGCAAGAAATAATCAGTTCCTTTTTCCTTTTCTTTTGCTAATTTATACCCCTGTGAAATGCTAATCAGTTTATTAACTATTGCAATACCATCTTCGGCTATCTCTTTTAAATCACTATCTTTTACTCTGCTGTTGAGTAGGTTGTTATGCATTAGGTTATTTCTTCTTTTAGACCAAGCGAATATGTCCTCGATAAATTCGTCAGTTAGATAATGTCTTAATGCCTCGTCTTTTTCAACTACACTTTTAATCATATTGAGTTTTGAACCGAGAAACATCTCGAGGAATTTCTCTTTATCTTCAGGTTTATGGGTTTTTAAAAGCGAGATAGTTCTATCTTCAATAAAAGTATATGCAATGCTGATAGCTTCAAAATAACTTTTGGTTTCAATAGCTCTATCAATTTTTTTCAAGTTCATATTGTAATTATAATATTTTTCCATATTCTCGTCGTGTTCCATAAAGCACCTCATCTCATTAAATATTGTACCATTTTTAGCAGAGATTACCAACAGGGAGCAGAAGAAAAAAAGATGTAAAAATTGTTGAAAAAGACTTTTGGTGTGGTCGATAATATGCTATACTATATTTAGTGAATACCTGTTGGAAAAGGGTGTGATAATATGAGGTATGAAAAAAAGCAAATGGTTGATAGCAGAAAGGTGGCTATCTATTCGAGAAAGTCAAAGTTCACAGGCAAAGGCGAGAGCATAGATAATCAAATTGAGATATGTAAAAGACGAATAGCTTCTGCTATGTTTGACGGAATAAATATTGACCTAGAAAATGATATTGTCATTTATGAGGACGAGGGTTTTACAGGGGCTAATACTAAAAGACCTCAATTTCAAAAGCTAATGCAAGACATCAAAGATAAAAAAATTAGAGGTATCGTATTTTATAGGCTAGATAGAATAAGCCGTGATGTTAAAGACTTTAGCGATATATTAAGAACTCTTAATGATTACAATGTATTCTTAATGTCTGCTACTGAAAACATAGAAACAGCAACCCCAAGTGGTAAAGCTATGGCTTATATGACTTCAGTATTCGCACAGCTTGAAAGAGATACCATAGCAGAACGAATAAGAGATAATATGCTCGAGTTAGCAAAAACTGGTCGTTGGTTAGGTGGCGATACCCCAACAGGTTTTACATCAGAGGCAGTTGGCTTTATTGACGACGAGGGAAAGAAAAGAAAGCTCTTTAAATTAGACCAATTAGAAAATGAAATGCAGACCATTGATTTACTATTTGAAAAAATGGACGAATTACCAGGAATATCTGCTATGCAAACCTATTCTCAAAAAGAGGGTATCAAAACTAAAAATGGTTGCAATTATAATAGAACTAGCTTAATGAGAATTTTTAACAACCCTGTCTATGTTATAGCTGACAAAGATATTTATAACTATTACAAAAAGCTAGGTGCTAATGTATATGGTAAAGAAGAAGATTACAACGGCGAATATGGAATAATGCCTTATAATAGAACGGCAAAAAAAGGTGGCACAGGCGAAGTTATCTATAAAGATATCAGCGAGTGGGTTATTGCCGTTGGTAAACATCAAGGACGAATAACAGGAAAGCAATTTATTGCTATTCAAGAAAAGCTAATAAGAAATGCCGACAAAAGATATAGAAAACCTCTATCGAATAAGTCTTTATTAAGTGGACTTTTAAGATGTTCTCATTGTGGCTCATTTATGCGACCAAAAATGAAACAAGTTTTTGACGAGGACGGCAGAAAAAGATTTTATTATATGTGTGAATTAAAGGACACTAGTCGCAAAGCTCAATGTCAATGCAAGAATATAAATGGACTAGAGGCTGACGACGAAGTAATGAAAGTAGTTAAGGAATTAGTTAGTCCAAAATCGAAGTTTTATGCTACAATAAAAGAGTTAGCAAACCCAGAGTTTAAGACGATAGATGCCGACATTAAAAAAATTCGTATGCTAGAAGATAGATACCGAATGAACGAGAAAGATATTGAAACTCTAGCGAATAGAATTACCTTTGTTGATGTGGGAGCTATTGGCGATATAACAAAACAAATAACTAAAAAAAGAGAAAATAACACAAAAATAGAGCAAGATTTAAAAGAATTGCGAGGAAATACACCCAATGAAATATGCGACCAAGAAACAGCTCGTGTAATGCTTGATATACTTAACAATTATTACAGCATTTTTGATACTTTAGAAACTCCAGCTCAACGAGATTTAATTAGAATATTGATAGCTAGTGCTGAAAGCGATGGCGAAGAACTAACTATTAATTTAATAGGAGCAAGAAATGACAAATCTATTAACAAAATTCCATGTGGTACTGATAGCAACAGCTAATGATATTGCAAAAAGAAAGAACCTAAGGTATAGAGAAAATATATTAGATAATATGGGTGTTAGTGAATTAATTATGAATTTATTTAGAATAGACCAGACAGAGCAAAAACTTTCACATGAAAATATTAAAGGCGAAAATAACGCTAGTAAAGCACACCACAAAGTAGGAAAAGCAATCAGAGGAACAGTTAAAGAAATTGGTGGCATAATGCCCGAAAATCTTCCAACGCCTGACAAAAGTTTAAAGGAATTAGAAAAAGAAAAAATGTTTTTAGATAGTAAATCTAACATTGATTAATCCTACTTGTACAAGTACCACTATCCGTGATATAATGATAAAGAATAATGGAGGCTAAAGCATGGCAAAAAGAAAGAAAAGAAAATCTTCTGAAAAGAAAAGTTCTGCATATAGTGTCGAGATAAAAGGAATTATCTTAATTTTGATTGCCATTATTGGTTGTTGTGAATTTGGGTTAATTGCGGATATTATTAAAGGTTTTGCCGGTTTCTTAGTTGGAACATTGTGGGGGCCATTATTAATTGTGGTCGGAGTTATCGGTGTTTATATGATGGTTAAAAGGCAATCACCAGATTTTTTAGCTTCAAGACTAATCGGTCTTTATACCGCAACTTTAGGAGTATTAATATTAATGCATGCCAAATACATAACTGAGTTATCAAAAGAAGGCATTCAGGGAATAGAAGTATTAAGTGAAACCATTAATAACTTAATGGGTTCTATCAATGGTGCGGTTGATTTGCAAGGCGGAGGAGTTATAGGAGCTATATTTGGTGTCTTATTTGTCTCGTTATTAACCGCTAATGGGACAACCGTTGTATGCTTTGCTTTAATAATATGTGGTGTGATTATGTTCACCGGTGTATCTATTTACGATGTATTTACATGGCTTAAAGAAAGACATAGTAATGCTAAAGAAGCGCTTGCTAATCGTAAGGCTGAAATGGCCGCTAAAGAAGCCGAAGAAAAATATGAAAAAGATAATAAAATAGTTATATCTTCTATCGACGAATTATCTAATGTCCAAGCTACCGCACCTTCTACCACTACTGAAGAAGTAGTTAATACTAAGGGTTATCAAAAACCTAGTTTGTTATTATTAAACAAACCTAAAAAAATCAATGTTAAAGAAAACCAAGATTCTATAAAAGCCAATGTTAACGAATTAGAAAAAGTTTTAGACGATTTTGGTATCGAAGGTAAAGTAATTGCGGCTCATATCGGTCCCGCCGTTACGCAGTATGAACTTGATATTAAATCAGGGACTAAAGTATCGAAAATAACTAGTTTAAATAAAGAAATAGCTTTAGAATTAGGAGCTAAAGACGTTCGGATACAAGCACCTATTCCTGGCAAAAAAACCGTTGGTATTGAACTACCTAATAAAATAGTTACTGAAGTTTCAATCAGAGAAATACTAGAAGAAATGGATAAAAACAATATAGAAGGTAAATTGTCAGTTGCTTTAGGAAGAAGCATTATGGGGAAACCTATATGGCTTGATATCGATAAAACACCGCATTTATTAGTTGCCGGTTCAACTGGTTCAGGGAAATCAGTTTGTATTAACAGTATTATAACTTCTATATTAATGAGAACTAGACCAGACGAAGTAAAATTAGTTTTAGTCGACCCGAAAAAAGTAGAATTTTCTATGTATAGTGGTATTCCACATTTAATCGCTCCTGTTGTAACAGACCCGAAAAAAGCTAATATTACTTTACAAAAAATAGTTGGTATTATGGAAGATAGATATGAGCTATTTAGTGAAAGTGAAACTAAAAACATTGTCGGTTATAATGCCTATATTGAAAAGAAGAATGAACATTTAGGCAAAGACGAACAAATAAAAACTTTACCGTATATTGTAGTCATTATCGATGAGCTTTCTGATTTGATGTTAGTCGCGGCTAAAGATGTAGAAGATTCAATAATGCGTATTACCCAAATGGCAAGAGCAGCCGGTATTCATTTAATAGTAGCTACCCAAAGACCAAGTACTGACGTTATTACGGGAGTTGTAAAAGCTAATATCCCATCTAGAATATCATTTGCCGTATCTAGTAGTATTGATTCTAGAACTATATTAGATATGTCAGGAGCCGAGAAGTTACTCGGTAAAGGGGACATGCTGTTAAAACCACAAGGTGAAAATATTCCGATAAGAGTTCAATGTAATTATGTTGGCGATGACGAAATAAAAACCATTGCTGACTATACCATAAAACAGCAAAAAGCCAAATATGATGAGGCTTTATCAGTGGAGAGTGAAGACAGAAGTAGTGCATCTATGAACAACGACGATTATGAAGAGCCACTTTATAATGAGATAGTGGAGTTTATCATTAAAGAAGGTAAAGCCAGTGCTTCATTATTACAAAGAAGATTTAGATTAGGCTATAATAGAGCCGCTAGATGTATTGATTTATTAGAAGAAAGAGGAATAATAGGTCCTTCTAATGGGTCAAAGCCAAGAGAAGTATTAGTAAAATTAGAAAGTAACGAAGAAGAGTAGACATGATTACTTTTTTCTTTAGTAACACGTGAAATGTTTACAGTTAAACATTGATTTATAAGCTTATTTTTGATAAGATAATATATGGTGAATAATATGACAAAATATGATGAAAGTTCAATTAAAATATTAGAAGGATTAGAAGCGGTTAGAAAAAGACCAGCTATGTATATTGGGTCAACTGATAAACGCGGACTTCATCATTTAGTGTGGGAAATTGTCGACAATGGTGTTGACGAAGTAATCAATGGCTATGGCGACAAAATAAAAATAACTATTCATGCTGACAACAGTATTACTGTGGAAGACCATGGTAGGGGCGTTCCAACTGGTATGCATGCGAGTGGAAAAAGCACGCCTGAAGTAATATACACTGTTTTACATGCTGGTGGTAAATTTGAAACATCCGGATATAAAGTATCAGGTGGACTGCACGGAGTAGGGGCTTCAGTAGTTAATGCCTTATCAAAATATATGGAAGTTAATATAAAAAGAGATGGGTCGGAATACTATATTCGTTTTGAAGATGGTGGAAGGACCAAAGTACCGTTAGAAAAAATAGGTACGACTAATAGAACAGGTACCAAAGTCCATTTCTTACCGGACGACAGTATATTTTCCCAAACAATGTTCTCATTTACAACCATTTGTGAAAGAATGCAGGAAAGTGCTTTCTTACTTAAAAACTTAACAATTGAAGTAATAGACGAAGCCGATAATAAACAAGAAACATTTCACTATGAAAAAGGACTTATCGCTTTTGCCGAATATTTAAACGACGACAAAAAAGCTTTACACAAAACTGTAAACTTTGAAGGCATGAAAGAAGGCATAAATGTCGAAATGGCTTTTCAGTATACCGATACGTATTCTGAAAATATAATAAGCTTTGTCAATAATGTTAAAACTGGTGATGGTGGTACTCATGAAGTTGGATTAAAAACGGCTATTACTAAAGTGTTTAACGAGTATGCTAGAGAAAATAAATTTTTAAAAGATAAAGATAAAAACTTAGAAGGGCCAGATACTAGAGAAGGACTAACCGCAATTATAAGTCTGCAAATACCAGAAAAATTACTCCAATTTGAAGGACAAACCAAAGGTAAATTAGGCACTCCAATAGCTAGGTCAGTCGTGGAGAGTATAGTTTCAGAAAATGTCCAATTTTTCTTAGAAGAAAACAAAGAATCTGCCACTAAGATACTAGAAAAAATGGTCAAATCAAAACAAGTAAGGGAAGCTGCTAGAAAAGCTAGGGATGAAGCTCGTAATGGGAAAGGTAAAGGCAAAAAAGAAATGTCTATATCGGACAAACTAGCTCCTGCTCAGACTAAAGACCCTAAAGTAAATGAACTATTTTTAGTCGAAGGGGATTCAGCTGGTGGTTCAGCTAAACAAGGTAGAGATAGAAAATTTCAAGCCATTTTATCGTTAAGAGGTAAAGTAGTTAATACCGAAAAAACGAAAATGGAAGAAATATTAAAAAATCAAGAAATCAATACTATGATTTATACCATAGGTGCAGGTGTTGGTAGTGATTTTGATATTAACGATTGTAATTACGATAAAGTAATTATCATGACCGATGCCGATGACGACGGTTCGCATATTCAAATATTGTTATTGACATTCTTCTATAGATATATGAAATCATTAATCGAAAATGGACATTTATATATCGCTATGCCACCTTTATACGCCCTTAAAAATGGCAATAAGATTTATGGTTATGCGTGGGACGATAAAGAGGCCGAAGAATTACGTGAAAACAATAAATTAAAACTAGAAAAGCAACGTTATAAAGGGTTAGGCGAAATGAATGCCGATCAACTATGGGAAACGACGATGGACCCAGAAAAAAGAAACTTAATAAAAGTTAGTTTAAATGACGCATCTTTAGCTGAAAAAAGAGTCAGTGTTTTAATGGGGGATAAAGTCGAACCAAGAAAACAATGGATAGAAGAAAACGTTGTCTTTACGTTAGAGGATAGCTTCGAAAGGTAGGATAAAAATGAATGATGTAACCAAAAGAATCCATGATTATGCCTTAGAAGATATCATGGGTGATAGTTTTGAAAAATATGCGAGAACTATTATATTAGATAGAGCATTGCCGGATGTTAGGGATGGTTTAAAACCCGTTCAAAGAAGAATTTTATATTCGATGTATAAAGATGGCAATACTTATGAAAAGCCAACGAGAAAATCGGCTAAAGCGGTCGGAAATATTATGGGGCTATACCATCCACATGGTGATAGTTCGATTTATGATGCCTTAGTTAGAATGAGCCAGTGGTGGAAAAACAATGTCTGCTATATTGAAATGCAAGGGAATAATGGTTCAATGGATGGTGATGGTGCAGCCGCAATGCGATATACAGAAACTAGATTATCTAAAATTGCGAATGAATTATTAAAGGACATCAATAAAGAAACAGTTTTAATGTCGCTTAACTATGACGATACTTTGTTAGAACCAACTGTCCTGCCGGCTAAATTTCCTAATTTACTCGTCAATGGAGGAATGGGGATAAGTGCGGGTTACGCGACTAATATTCCACCGCATAACTTAGGTGAAGTAATTGATGCGACTATTAAAAGAATAGATGGACCTAATTGTCGTTTAGATACCATCATGGAAATAATTATTGGACCTGATTTCCCAACTGGTGGGATTGCTGAAGGAAAAGAAGGTATTAGAGAAGCTTTTAATACCGGGAGAGGTAAAGTAACTATTAAGTCAAAATTTATTATAGAAGGTACGAAAAACAAAAGACAAATTATTATAACTGAAATTCCTTATGAAGTTAATAAAGCCTCACTAGTTAAAAAAATCGATGAAATTAGAATTGATAAAAAGATAGAAGGACTAGCTGAAGTCAGGGACGAATCGGCTAAGGAAGTTAGAATTGTCGTTGATTTAAAGAAAGATGCTAATGAAGAATTAATTATTAATTATTTACTTAAGAATACTGAATTAATGGTTTCTTATAGTTATAATATGGTAGCTATTGTTAATAGAAGACCAATGACGGTTGGCATTTTAGAAATACTAGACGCTTATATTGCCCATCAAAAAGATGTGATAACTAAAAGAACAGAGTTTGATTTAAAACGAGCTGAAAATGAAATGCATATTGTCGAAGGTTTAATTAAGGCTTTGGAAATATTAGACGAAGTTATTAGGGTAATTAGAGCTTCTAAAAATAAGTCTGATGCGATAGAGAATTTGGTGGCAGAGTTTGAGTTTACAAAATTACAAGCCGAAGCGATTGTTAATTTACAATTATATAAATTAACTAATACCGATGTTACAGAGCTGCAAGAAAGATTAGAGGAGCTTAAGAAGAACATTGCCATTTGGAAACAAATTTTGGGCAACGAAGAAGCTTTAAAACATGTTATGAAAACTGAGCTAAAGTTGGTTAAGAAGGAATATGCGACCGAAAGAAAAACAGAAATCAAAGAGGAAGTAACCGAAGTAAAAATCAATACCACGTCATTAATCCCTAAGGAAGACTGCATGGCCATTGTAACTAAAGAAGGTTATGTAAAAAGAGTTTCTATGCGTAGCTATGGAGCTTCTGACGAAGAAACTGGTTTAAAGGACAAAGACTATGTCATTGGTTTATATGAAGCTAATACGATGGATACTTTATTAGTGTTTACTGATTTGGGGAACTTCTTATATATTCCAGTTCATGAATTACCAGATTTAAAATGGAAGGAACTGGGGAAACACGTTAGTAATATTATTAATGTATCGGGTGAAAACGTTATTGGTTCATATTTAGTTAAAGAAGGTTCACGTAAAGGAATTAATTTTTTAACCTTTACTAAAAATGGAATGGTAAAACAGACTAGTTTAAATGATATGCAAGTTCAAAGATATTCGAAACCGATAAATTTAATGAATTTAAAGGGTAATGATAAGGTTGTAAGCAATGTAATTGCTTATAATGAAATATTTATTACTACTTACAATGGTTATGGGTTAAGATATATGAGTAATGAAGTACCACTTACTGGGTTAAAAGGTAGTGGGGTAAAATCTATTAATTTAAAAGATGATCATGTGGTTAATGGACTTAGTTTTAGTAGTGCTAGTTACATTGCGGTAGTTACTGATAAAAAAACTGGTAAGAGAATTAAGATAGAAGAATTTGAGCCTATTTCAAGAGCTAGAAAAGGTGTATTATTGGTTCGTGATGTTAAAACCAATCCGTATCACATTTTAAATAGTTTTGTGATTAAAAACAAAGCTGATTTAGGTATAGTTACTGACACTATTAACTATTTAAAAATAACTGAATTACCGATATGTGATCGTTATCAAACGGGAGCGCAAATATCGAAAGGTAATATAGTAGAAGCTTTTATAAAGAAAGATGTTTCAAGTGAAGAGGTAGACAATGAAGCAAAAATAGACGTATCTTTAGACAAAGTTGACGAACAAATTATGACTATCGATGACTTCTTGGGTGATCTTAAAATCGATTGACAGTAGTGGGTGAATGTGTTATAATTTGTATGTAAGCAGAGAAATCTGCATATAATAAAAAAGGACATACCTGATTTTCGAGAGATTAGGTATACTCCGTTTGAGTAGCACCTAAACATTTCTTGATGAAGCGTTTAGGTGCTTTCCTTATTTAAATATTAGTATTACTAATAAGATAAACAGGAGGATTACGATGAAACGCAAAAATTTGTTTTCACTTTTCATTTTCATCACCCCCTCTCAACTTTTGTTTTGAGGAGTAGCCCTAACGCCAATCAGGTATGCCTACTTACATTGTAACACAAAGTTAACGCACAAACAAGCGTATTGTATAATTTTAGTAGATTTTTTTCATCTTTTTTAAAAAAGAAGAGTTTGAACCTGAAGTAGAAATAGACATGCGATGGCTTCTTAGGTGATTTTAAATCGATTGACACTAGTAGGTGAATGTGTTATAATTTGTATGTAAGCAGAG
>Ga0082212_10002151_pt1 | contig 29006 bp, 16 predicted proteins | sample TergutNt197P3_FD_71548 | JGI IMG/M metagenome (GOLD analysis project Ga0082212, IMG submission 71548) | Neocapritermes taracua P3 segment gut microbial communities from Petit-Saut dam, French Guiana - Nt197 P3 | ecosystem: Host-associated > Arthropoda: Insects > Digestive system > Gut ...
GCGGTCGCACTTTCTCTCCGTCATCTAAGATGGTTCGATACTGGTCGCCCGTACCTGAAATGGGATTAATTAAACCGCCGTCGAAAGCGAGAATGCTTAGAAAACGTGCATCGGTATGGTCATACATATAATCAATACCATTTTGCCAAAGATTATGATCTACACCGTTTGTTAGCAACTCCATATAGTCTGTCAAAGATGATTGTATATCCGGACCGGAGGCGCCAATAACCTGATTATAACTTTTTATCCGGTTGTAGTTGAAAGCAAAATTCAACGAGAGCATACTTCCATTTACCAATGGATAGTAAGCTACATAGGATAAATTGTCAAAGCTAAACTTGGTGTTGCTTTGTTGATAACTTTTGTCACCCGTAAACGGAGACGACAAACTCATATTTGCCAACACTTCCGAACTGCGATAGACTCCAATTCCTGCGGGATTAATCGCTACTCCCGTAACATCTCCCCCCAACGCTCCGAATGCACCTCCCATCGCCTGACCTCTTGCAGTTCCCGACAAATCGCTGTTTGAATATCGATAGGCATCAAGCTCACCTTGTGCAAACGATAAGGCGCAAACAAAGAGCGCTATTATAAATAATAGATTTCTTTTCATCTTTTTACTATGTATTTAGTTTTATCTTCTTCCGCCACTACTGCCACCAGATGAGCGACTTCCGCCACCGCTACTACTTCCTGAAGAATAACCACCTCCTCCACTGCTGCTGCTTCCCGAAGAATAACTGCCGCCGCTACTTGAAGAACGGGCTGGAGATGATGGAGCGGAATAGGATCCGGAAGATGAATTGCTACTGCTACGCGAATTACTGCTATTTGCTGAGTTTGCCGGCGCTGTTGTCGTAGTTCTTGTTCTTGTATCGGAACTGACGGATCCGCTGTTATTCTGACGGGTAGTCGGCGAAGTAGTAGTTGCACTTCTCGTAGTTGTTGCTGGAGTTGCAGAACGTGTTGTTGCAGTTCCCACTGATTGTGTTCCTTGACGCGTAGTTGCGATATTTCCACTACTCCGCGCAGTAGTACCTGCTACATTTCCGCTGCTTCTTGTAGTACTTGCAGAAGAAGACCTGCTTGCAGTTGAGCTAACGGAACTTCCGCGAGCGTTAATATCACCTGAACGCGAAGAACTTCGGCCGGTTAATACATTGCTTTGACGACCGTTGATGGAATAGTTCCTGCTATTGGAATCTCCGCCATAAAACCAGCCTCCGCCTCCATGCCAGCCACCTGCATAATATGGGTGTCCATACCAACCACCATAGTGCCAGGGGCTATACCAGCTGCTGTAATACCATGGGCTGTACCAACCACCATAGAACCATGGATCATACCAACTATACCATGAATTGTACCAGCCTCCATAAGGACGATGAAATCCGTACCACGGGCTATACCAGGAAGAATAATACCATGGATTGTTCCATCCCCATCCCCATCCGGAATTAATATTAACGGATAAAGATGAAGAAGCCGGTTCGTAAAAATCCAACTCGTAGGTTTCGCCATTGTAATAAATATTCACATTATCCGCCCCGGTTATGATGATCTTCGATGGATCATGAAATTTAATAATTCTTTGGGTTAACTCTCCATCAATATATTCAATCTGTCCCAAAGAATCAACCGGTTCGTCTATATAGTATTCATCACTCATATAACGTCTGTTATATTCATCCACATCCCTCTCGTTAGATACCGTAGCGGCAACCGTAACAGGGCTAACATTCTGTGTTTTCACAACCTCTTGCTTCGTCAGAGGTTCAACCTTGTTCGTTTTGGAGGAATAATATATATCATCTCCAAATGCATTGTTTTGAGCCGTAGCGGAAACCACGACGAACCCAATGAGTATCAATGCAAACTTTACATAGTTTTTAATTGTTTTCATAGTAAATCTCCTTTTTTTATTAAAATTTTTAATTCTTTCATATACCTTCTCACTACTTAGACTTGAAAAAGCTGGTAAAGTTTAAATCAATCGCGCTTTTTCTGATACAAAAATAGGTAAAAAAAATAACACTAACAATTTTTTGCTTTTTTTTAACTAAAAAATTACTTGTGACGGCTCCATGAACACACAAAAAGCCCTGCCAAATTTTCGTTTGGCAGGGCTTTTTCAAAAATAATTTTTGTATTGCTTGTCATTGCGGGCTCGATCCGCAATCCCCTGAAGTCTTAGGGGATCCCGCGTCAAGCGCGGGATGACAAGATCAAGCACGGTATGACAGGCTTTTGATACAACACTATTCCTCTTTGGTTAATCTGAGGTTTGCAACAAAAATATTCAAATCTTTGTCGGGTCTTACACCTCTTTCACCGCCAATATTGAAAACAATGACTCTTGTATGCCTGCTTCCCATATTGGATATATTAATCGTATATTCCGTCCATTTTTCGAGGTCTGCATCAGCGATCGGATGCGTTGGGTTGCCATGATCCCAATATTCCTGTCCAAAACTGCTGTTTCCTCCGAATGCCCACATGTGATTCATAAACCGGAGCCAGATGGACTGGAAGTTTGCCTGCGGACCTGTAAATTCACTTTTTGCAGGAGCATAAATCCGATATTTTAAGTATTTATACTCTTGTGAATTGTACCGGTAGTCGGGCGGAACAGCGAAAACGTAAGTTGCACTTGGCATTTTCGGCACCATTTTATATACATTCTGGATACCATCTCCTGCCGGTGCATCATTCGGGTTGAATGTTACTTCCATTTCCCAGTTTCCATCCTGAACTAAACCATTTACGCCATAATTGTTTGGAATCAACACTTCGCTTGGCGTTTCAGTCAATTCAACAACGGTACCCACAAAAGGAGCAAGCAGGTTGTCGAGTCCCATTGTGCCGGGAGTATAACGTACCTTCTTAAGCGCACCGGCTTCCAAAAGATCTCTGAGCACCTGCACGTCACCTACATTGTTCACCTTCGAAATGAATGGTAGAAACGCTCCGCCTCCTATTTCGCTTTGAACGCCTCTGTTGTCGTAAGTGTATTTCTTAACTTCAAACATATCTCCTCCGGTAAAATCTATTTCTTCAATGTTCGACATATAAAAAATATCCTGCAACGAATTGGCTTGTATCGGATAGACAAGTTTTTTCAAGGCTGCGGCAGATTCGAAATTGAAATTCGTCAGTCCGTTGGCCATCAATATCTCTCTTTCGGCAGGCGAAAATGTTCCGGAACTGGCAGGAATATTCAACTGAATTTCTTTCTCTAAGTAAAGCGTATCCAATATTGAAACGTTATTAATTCTCGGAAGAATCTTGTATTTCATATTGACGGGAGTTGTTTTTCCTGTTTCTAAATTAGCCACGAAAAATCTCGAATCAGCACCTCTTTCTCCGGTAATCCGATTACCGTCCCTATTGGTATATTGATAGGTTAAGCCATGATAAGTAAGCAATACGGAGTTTAAGCCGCCCGGCCATTCGACAATAGCCGAAGAAGGAGACATTGTTATCCTGGGATTATTCACTACCATTGCCTCCAAATCGCTTGAAGTGAAAGGAATAAGCGCTATTTCCTGAGGAACGGATTGGTTATTGAATTCGTCTACTGTATAAACAAAAAACCGGTAAATTTTAGACTGATTCAAGCCCGTGATATTCACCCATGAGGCAAGTGTATCAATAACTATTCTTTCGTTATCGTATTCGATAATTGTTTTTATTGCTTTACCCATTTTTATTTGACTTGCAGGAATACGTCCGGCTTTCAACAGATCAATTTCTACCCGCTCATATCCTATATATCCGACAATGGTATCGAATCTGGCGGGATAAACGATTTCGCCCCAATAATCCTCTGTTTTGTCATGCATGCTTTCGCAAGACCAAAAAATAATGGCGCACAGAATTAAAAATATACTATTTTTCTTCATATTTCAAAATATTTAGTATTTATTATTTTGAGGCTTTTCTGCCGTATAATGTTATCTCAGACAAACAGTTGGCATCATCTCTGGTATAATCGGCGCTAAAACCCTTGTAGGCTTCATAGCGGAACCAGCGGGTGGGCTTGGTATATGCAGGATCGTCGGGATAGAAATAAGCCATATCTCCGGCTTCTCCCTTGCGTACAAACTGAATTTCACTCAGCCCTGACGGCACCGGTATTGTATGTTCATTGATGAACTCTCCCCAAGATTGGGTTTCTTCGTCCCAGACATATAAACGGAATATACCCACATTTTCACTCTGGTAGTATTGTCCTCTGTTAATATTTGCTAAGCCGCCTGAATGTCGCTGAACCGTAATAATACGACTCAGTTCGTAATAGTCGCCCAAATCGATGATGAAGTTCCACGGCATATTTCCGTCAGCTCCCCGTCCTGTGCGTCCTCTTCCTCCTGTATGCATAAAATTAAGATTATCGCCTCTGTCGATAATATCATCTATCACTTTATAGGATCTGCCTTCATAATCATTGCCGAAACACATTGGAACCCCGCCTATCGAATCATTCGGATTGGGCAATACCCATTTGTCTTTGGGAATCTTATTGTCTTCCAACAAAACGAACTGCCCACGATCCTTATTTTCCGACACATTGCCATAGATATCCTGCACCCTTACTTTCACGCTAACCGGTTCGCTTTGCGAAAGGTAGAGGTCATCGATAAACCGTCTGTCTTTTGCAAGGTTAGAGGAAAAGACGGAAGTATATGAATATGGGGTCCCGCCCTGGGTGTAACTGAAATCAACATATATGATGACGTTTTGTTGCAATTCGTTTTCCCACTCAACGACTAAGGAGCTGAAACCCGATTTAACAATTACCGAATTTGCAACCCTTGAAAACGCCGGTTCTAAAGGGGTTACTTTTATATTTACAGGATCAGATCTGACCCCGTCCCTGTTCGTAGCATACAAACTGACGGTATATTCCTTAACGTCTGCAAAACCTAAAACTGTAATAGAATCCTTAAAGAATGAAGAAGAAAACAGCATTGTTTCGTTTCTTTCATTGGTGTACTCAGCTTCTATTTGCAGCAGATTTTCATCTCTCGGAATATCGTAAAATATTTTAGCGCCCCCATAGAGTGCTTCGTACGATACATTGCTGACTTTTCCGGGGGCACTTCCTCCGCTTGTTTCAGGCTGATATCTTCCTTCTTCTTTACAGGAGTTTACACATAAAAATACACACAGTGTAAATAATATAAATCTTATTGTTTTCATAAATATTACTTATTAAATTGATTACCAGCCCGGATTTTGTATCAACCGGCCATTTGTATTCATTTCATTCAAATCGATGGGCCACAAACAGTCGCGTATTGAAAATCTGCGCGTTTGTTTGGCTTCCAATACAAAGAATCCCTGCCCGTTTGTCGAGTTATGTATCCAGCCTGATACGGGAGAGGAAAACTCGCGTACAGCTCTTTTGTGCCGGTGCATATCCCAAAAACGACTTCCTTCGAAAGCGAATTCAATGCCTCTTTCTTCAAGAATAATATCGCGCAATCCCTCCTTTGTTCTGTGTTTGTTGACTGTTTTTGCTAAGGTAGCATCCGCCCATACCGTTTCAACATTGGGTATTCCGGCTCTTCTGCGAACCTTGTTTATCAGATCGTACACTTCTTGCGAGGGTCCGCTGAATTCGTTCAAAGCTTCCGCTTTCATCAGGTAAAGGTCGGCCATACGAACAATAGGATAAGGGAATTTGATGGTTCTTTGCCAATAAGCCGAAGAACTTCCCGGATGTACGAATTTCTTCAAGGCAATACCTGTACAATAAAAGTCGGTGGTATGCGAGGAAGAGTTGTAACCTCCGTGTGTGTTCTGATACATCATGGTGGGAATCCTGTACGAGTGTGTACGCCAGTATCCGCCTGTGATGGCCATGTTTGCATAAAAACGGGGTTCTCTGTTTAAGTACATCTGAAGCGTTTCGCAATTCGGTTGCATAATTCCCCATAAATTTTGATATTCGGGGGAGTTTTCTTCGGGTGTGGTAATAATGTCCATCATTTTATTTTCATCAAAGCTTAAATCTTCTCCGGTGGGCAAGCCGTTTTTGGTATAATACCGCGACAGCACCTCGTAGGTTGCTCCCATCCATTGCCATGAAAATTCCGGAACATTCACTGTTCCTTCGTATCCGGAGTTGGGCGGTAAACGCATATTCGTAGAAGAAGACAATTCTCCTTGGCCATAATAGTTTATGTTGGAATTTCCCCAGACAATTTCCTTGTTCCATGGATCGCAAATCACCATTCGATTGTCGTATAAAGTCTGCATATTGGCTCCATTTTCCTCAAAGGCCCGATAATCGTAAACGTAAGGCTCGGAATCGTAGGTATATAAACCCACACCGTAGTATTCTGCGGTGCTGATAGCGTCTGTGAGCGCATCAACGGCGTCTTTCCATTTGTTGTTGTCGTATTCCTGAGGGAAGAACGGCTGACCGTCGTGATCGTAGAAATCGCCGTAGTATTCACGATTGCCGTTAAAAAACGGACTGGCTCTGAAAAGCAGCACCCTTGCTTTTATGGCTTTTGCCGCAACCTGATCGATCTGCCCTTTGTTGTTTGTAGTAGCAAAAGGAGCCAAGTCGGGGATTGCTTCATCCATTATGTTAAGGATATAATCGAAACATTCGTCCACTTTTGTGCGGGGCTTGAACAATCCTGCACTTGACACATCCGGATCTATGATTTTTTCTTCCGGCAAGACAATAGGACCGTATTTTTGCACCAGTAGCCAGCAATAGTAGGCTTTCAGAAATCTTACCTGCGCTTTCCATTCGTTAATTTCAGTTTCCTCCATATCTTTTACCAAATCAACATAATGCAAAAATATCTCACATTGATTCATCCCTTGATACAAGGCCTTCGCGCCGTTTGAACCCGACCAGAGACCCAATTGGGGCCAACCCGACTCCTGCAAACCCCTCATGATTCTTATCGCTCTCAGGTTGCCTGTAGTATTGTTTAAGTCGAGTCGTCCTATATACTCATCTCCCAGCGACCAGGTGGTTTCGTGGGTATCCGATTCACGTGGTAAATACCAATATACACGCGCTAAACCGTCGTATGCACTTTCCTTATTGATAAACAGGTCTTCCAATGTTCGAACATTGTCGGGAACCACATCTAAATAGTTAGCGCATGATGGCAGTAATAAAATAAAAAACATTATTACCGGAAATATGATTTTAAATTGTTTCATAAATATAGTTCATTTAAAACATTAAAAATTAATTTGGACCCCCAAGCTAAACCTTTTGTTCAAGGGATATCCCAAACCTCTACGTTTCAATTCCACATCCCACAGTTTGAAACTGCTGAGTACGAATAAATTTTCTACAGTACCGTAAAGGCGTAATCCGCTAACCCCGAATCTATTCACATTTCTGATATTGTAACCGGCATCTATTTTTTGCAAACGAAGGAATGCTCCGCTACGCAACCACCAGGTCGATTGTTGCATATTGTTGGTTATAGGCTCGGTCGATAAGCGGGGCCAAAATGCGTAGATATTGGGATTTGTTTCGCTCCAATAATCCTTTGCTACTATTTCCAAAGCGTTTCTGCGGTTGACAAAAGGAGCAATACCTTCCAAACCGTCATTTCCTCCACCGTATCCGGGATTAATAAAAAATGAAACTTTTGAAATACCATTAAAGAAGAACGAAAAGTCAACATTTTTGTATCCTGCGGAAGTACCGAATCCATATTGTATTTTCGGTTTGGTCGGATAACCCAGCGGAACCCTGTCGTTATCGTTAACTACGCCATCGCCGTTGATATCTTTGTATTTGATGTCGCCTGCCATATATCCTCTCCAATCCTGTTGGGGGGAATTAAAAATTTCCGCTTCATCCACGAACAAACGTTCGGCAATAAGTCCCCACTGCTGATCAACATTATAACCCAATCGTTTGAGATATGTATCGGCATAATCTTTTTCATCTAACTGCGTGAGTTTATTATCTACGTAGGTAAAATTAAACATTCCTTCTATCCAAAAATCACGATTCACGGTCTGGAGGTAGTTGACAGAACCATCATAACCCCAGGCTTTCAATTCACCAACATTACCTTTGATTGGCTCTGCTGCCACAAGACCCGCCGTGCTCGGGAAATTTTCCCTTGTCATGTAGATATGGGTTCTTTTTTCCCAAAAGTGGTCGGCTTGTATTTTCAGTCGATCTTTAAGGAAATAAGCTTCCAAGCCGGCATTTTGCTTGTAAGAGATTTCCCATGTAATATTCGGATTGGCATAGCGGTTGATAGTAAATCCACCAAAAGAATTAAAAAGTGATTCTCCCCAGCGATAGCCGGAACCCCATGCCTCAGTGGCGCCGAAAGTACGAATATCTGACAGATAAAAGAAACGTCCCGATCGACCGGCGATATCATCATTACCAATTTTTCCGATGCTGTATTTCAGTTTAAAATGACTGAATACGTCTTTCATCGGTTCCCAAAAGTCTTCGTTCGATACCATCCATCCTACGGCAGCCGAGGGGAAAAAGCCGAAGCGCTTGAACTTGTCAAATTTTTCTGAACCATTGTAGCCGAACGCAAGTTCAACAAAATAGCGAAGATCGTAATCGTAGGAAAGCCTTCCTGAAACTCCGGAGTTTTTTGCAGGTAATGTTTCGTAGATACTCGTGCTTTGTCCTCCGGTCAACAGACTTTCCTCCATCATTCCTACCGCCATTACTGCTAAGCTGTGGCGATCAAAGCTACGCACCCAGTTGGCACGGGCTTCGTAATAATACTTAAAGTCGGCGTCGCGTCCGGGCATCACATCTCCCAGAAAAGTGGATCCGCCTATGGGGTTAAGACACCACAGTTTGTGTTCTCCCGTAATTTGATTATAAGACTCTAAATCGTAAAAGAAAGGATTATACATTCGTGTGCTGGTATATTTTGACCAGTTTCTGACCGAAGCTTTCAGTTCTGCCTTCAAACCTTTGGTTATCATACCCAAGTCTTGTGTTAAAGTTCCTTGAACGACGGTAACGTTTTCGTTGCGGTCTTGATACCCCCTTGTCATCTCGGCATAGGGATTTACCTTCATACCGCCGCCCACATACGTATTGCCGAAAAGTGTCCAGTAGGCATATTTGGTGGCTTCATCGGGTTCATAAACGGCGGGAAAATCGACGGGGTTGCTGTTCATAACATGCATGAAGATGTCGTCGGTTGAAACAGCAGGTCCCGTTTGCCGTTCAATGCGCGAACTCAATTGTGTTTCAAGCGTGGTAGTCGGCGATAATTTGAAAGTTACGTTTGAACGGAGGTGAACGCGGTTGATATTGATATTGGAATTATAGTTATTGAGCGGGTCTACTTTCAGTAGTCCTGTGTCGTGGTCGTATCCTCCCGACACGTAATACTTCGCTACGGATCCACCACCCGAAACGTTAATATTTGCTTTGGAATTGATGGTATAATCCCTGAATATTTCGTCATACCAGTTAACATTCGGAAAAATCGAAGGATTGGTTCCGTCGCGTGTTGACTGTATTTTTTGTTCATCATAGTACGCTCCCAATAAGGGGTCTCTGGTCATCCTTGCTTCGTTATACATGTTCATGTAGTCGATCCCATCCGCCAACTTGGGTATTTTGGTTGGAGTGGCGATGTGGGAATCAATACGGACATTTACCCTCACTTTCCCCTCGTCGCCTTTTTTTGTGGTAACAATGATAATACCATTGGCAGCGCGAGAACCATACAACACGGTTGCAGGGGCGTCTTTCAAAACAGAAAAGCTTTCGATATCGTCTATCTGCAAGCGGGCAAGGTCGTCTTGCGTAGCTTCAAATCCGTCGATAAGATACAAAGGATCCACTTTAAATCCCATAGTAGTTACACCCCTAATAAAGAATTGAGCATTGTCTCTTCCGGGTTCGCCTGAGGTGGAATAAGATATTAATCCGGGGATTCGACCTGCTATGGAAGAGGTTAAATTGGATCCCGGAACCCTGAGATCAGAAACTTTTACGGTTGCAATTGACGATACAACACTTGATTTTTTCTGCGTACCAAAGGCAACTACGGTTACTTCTTCAAGCATGGTTTCATCATCATACATATTGATTTCAATCACGTTTCGTTGGTCAACAACAAATGAAACGGGTCTTTTCCCAAGATAGGTAAATCGCAATGTATCATTAACGGACGCCGAAATAGAGAAAGCGCCGTCGAAATCAGCATTAGTGGCTTGTTGTGTCTTTACATTCAATACAAGAGCGCCGGTCATACCTTCGCCGTTGGTGATGTCTTTCACAAATCCCGTTACAGTTTTTTGCTGGGAAAAGCCTAAAGAGCTGATTAATAGAAAAGTAAATATATATAAAATTTTATACTTCATACGTTCTTATTTTTTTTATGGTCGAACTCGCAATATCATTTCTTTGGATGAAATTTTTTTTTGCATTTTCGTTTTATAATAGATAGTAATAGATATTAAATTATTGTTGTTAAAAATAAAAATAAATTAACAATTATTGCTTTTTTCTGTTTCAACAGTTAAGAAAATGTGCTCCTGCCCCTGATTGTCATTCTTCTGGGGTTAAAGCTTCGTTTGATTATCGTATTCATTCCTCTTCTTTTTTATTTAAAATTCGATAAGGGCATATTCATTTTTTGTTGTCTAATTTATACCACCGTTTAAAATAAACACTAATTTACATATAAGATAATTATCTTTTTCTCTCAAAAGTAACGGCAAAGATAAACGTTTTTCTTAAAAAATGCAAATATAAATAAAAAAATACAAATATTAGAAAACTTTTTAGCATAAAATAAAACGGTGGTTTAAACGGTATTATTCGGTATTATTTCCACTGAATTCTACGCTTTGAGTCCGGTTTTTTCGTAGTCAGATAGATTTGCAATTGTTTCCTTATCTCCTTAGTGAAAATTAATTATCTTTGCAGAAAATATACTGTGGAAATAAAAAAAATAGTATTAAAGACGGATTGGCTGCCTACAACTCTGAAAGAAGTGGAGTTGCGCGGGTGGGACTATTTAGACGTAATCCTTTTTTCCGGTGATGCTTATGTGGATCACCCTTCTTTCGGAGCGGCAGTCATCGGACGAACGCTGGAAGCCTTGGGACTGAGGGTTGCCATTGTTCCTCAGCCCAATTGGTTGGACGATGGACGCGATTTTAAGAAATTGGGGCGTCCGCGACTTTTCTTTGGGGTTTCGGCGGGGGCTATGGATTCGATGGTGAACAAATACACCGCCAACAAACGCCTTCGTTCGGAAGATGCCTACACGCCCGACGGACGAATCGACCGGCGTCCGGAATATCCAAGCATTGTTTATTCGACACTGCTAAAGAAGTTTTTTCCGGACGTTCCGGTGGTCATCGGGGGAATTGAAGCATCGTTGCGAAGGCTTTCCCACTATGATTATTGGCAAGATAAACTATTACCAAGCATTTTGATACCCTCCCAAGCCGACCTCTTGATTTATGGTAGCGGTGAAAAGCCGCTGTCTGCCGTTGTTTCCGCCCTGCAAAGTGAAAAGCAATCCGGTTCAGCCCTGTCCTCCATTCCGCAGACGGTTTTTTTACAAAAAGAATACCGGAAAATGCAGGGCGACATCGTGCTGCATTCGTATGAAGCGTGTTTGAAAAATAAACCCTTAGTAGCCGAAAATTTCAGGCATATTGAAGAAGAATCCAACCGAATGATAGCCAATCGCTTGATACAGAAAACCGGCGAACAGTGGGTAGTTGCCAATGCTCCTTATCCGCCGATGACTACGGAAGAAATTGATGCCTGCTATGATTTACCATATACCCGCTTGCCGCACCCGAAATACAAGGACAAACGGATTCCTGCTTACGAAATGATTCGCCATTCGGTTACCATTCATCGCGGTTGTTTCGGCGGCTGCGCTTTTTGTACGATTTCGGCACATCAAGGAAAATTTATCGCTTCCCGCTCGAAACAATCCGTCATAAAAGAGGTGAAAGCCATTACGGAAATGCCCGATTTTAAGGGATACATCAGCGACTTGGGAGGACCTTCGGCAAATATGTACCGGATGAACGGCATCAACCGTAAAACCTGTGAGTCGTGTAAAAAACCGTCCTGCATTTTCCCGAAAATCTGCTCCAATCTTCAGACTGACCATCGTCCGTTGCTGGAATTGTATTTAGCTGTTGATAAAATACCCGGAATTAAAAAATCTTTTATCGGTAGCGGTGTGCGTTACGATTTATTGGTTCATTCGTATGAAAACGGCGAATGGAATAAATCGGCTCGCGACTATGCCAGGGAATTGATTTGCAATCACGTTTCCGGACGATTGAAAGTTGCTCCGGAGCATACATCGAGCACAACGCTTCACTGCATTCGCAAGCCGGAATTTTCCGATTTTTACCGGTTTAAAAAATTATTCGACAAACTCAACGCAGAAGAAAATTTGAAACAACAGTTGATTCCCTATTTCATAAGTTCACACCCGGCTTGTACGGAAAAAGATATGGCGGAATTAGCGTCAATCGTAAAAAGACTAAACATCTATCCCGAGCAGGTGCAGGATTTCACGCCGACTCCCATGACTTTGGCAACCGAAATCTATTACTCCGGCCTTCACCCCTACACCCTCCAACCGGTTTATACGGCAAAAACCAAAGAAGAAAAACAGAAACAACACAAGCATTTTTTTTGGTATAAGAAGTGAGGTAATAATAATGACTAAGGTGTACATCATTGCGAGCGAAGCGAAGCAATCCAGTATAATTTTTATCCGTTTATGTATAATTGGGGATTTTATGCTAACTTTGCGGAAAATAATAAAAATCTACATCCGATTCTTTGAAAAATAAATTTGTTGTTTACTTGTCGATTTGTACTTCCATGTTTTTTTGGGGGTTCTCGTTCATTTGGACCAATCAGCTGTTAAAACTTGGAATGCCGGTTTATGCTTTGGTTTTTTTGAGGATGGTTATAGCCAGCGTCATTTTGCTGACATTTACTCTGTTGACGAAACAGTTGGAATTGCCCGAAAAAAAAGATATAAAATGGTTTCTTCTTTTGGCGTTTGCTGAACCTTTCCTTTATTTTATCGGTGAAACCTTTGGCATGAAACTGACAGGTTCTTCCACCCTTTGTTCTGTGATTATCGCTACCATTCCCATATTTTCCATGATGTTTGCTATGATGGTTTTTCAGGAACGAGTTAGTAAATCGAACATGACAGGCATCTTTCTGACCATTCCGGGTATTTGTCTGGTGGTATTTGAACACGAATTTGGAAAAGTAGAACATCCTGCCGGCTTGGCTATGATGTTTTTAGCCGTTTTTTCTGCAGTAGCCTATTCTTTAGTTATCAAAAGGTTAGCCAATAAATACAGCAGTATCACACTCACTACCTGGCAACACCTGTTGGGAGCAATCTATTTTATGCCGCTATTCTTTTCCTTTGATTATCAAACCGTACAAACACTTTCTTTTACATGGGATTTGATACGCCCCCTGTTGTTCCTTGCCGTATTTTGCTCCTGTCTGTGTTTTTTTCTGTATATCAATACGGTTCGAGTACTTGGCATTTCCAGAACCGCTACCTTTACCAGTCTGATACCGGTGGTTACCGCTATTGGGGCTTTTCTGCTCGGAGAGGAAACCCTTCCTGCCCGCAAGATATTAGGCATTGCCATTGTGGTAACCGGATTGATTTTATCTCAATACATACGACCTCAATCTGACAAACAAAGACGTCCGGACTTATAAATCTATTATTGTCGCTTTTTTCTTATAAACTAAATATAATTCGTAAATTTCCCCTATAATTTTTTTGGATTGCTTCACTGCTTACACAGTTCGCAATGACGGTACGTCTGTCAGGGGATTGCGGATCAAGCCCGCAATGACAATGTGTTCGTCATTAGTAGCGGAGCGAAGCAATTCAGTATAATTTTTATCTGCTTATGTATAATTGGGGATTTTATGCTAACTTTGCACTTGTAATTTTAATTTATAATTCATAATTCATAATTATTTTCGTGAACAATCATCAAGTTATCAATAAAGCCGCCGATAATATTCGGATACTTTCGGCAGCGATGGTGGAAAAAGCCAAATCGGGACACCCCGGAGGCGCTATGGGAGGCGCCGATTTTGTAAATGTTCTGTATAGTAAATTTTTAACATACGACCCTGATAATCCAAGTTGGGAAGGACGCGACCGCTTCTTCTTAGACCCCGGACACATGTCACCTATGCTTTATTCCGTATTAACGCTTGCCGACAAATTCTCCTTAGACGATCTGAAACAATTCCGCCAGTGGGGAAGCATCACGCCCGGACATCCGGAACGGGATGTGGCAAGAGGAATTGAGAACACTTCCGGTCCCTTGGGACAAGGACATACCTACGCCGTAGGCGCTGCTATCGCCGCTAAATTTTTGGCAGCAAAGACCGGACGCCCGTTAACTCAAAAAATCTACGCCTATATTTCCGACGGAGGCATTCAAGAAGAAATTTCCCAAGGCGCCGGGCGAATCGCCGGTCATTTGGGATTGGATAACCTGATTATGTTTTTCGATTCCAACGACATCCAACTTTCTACGACTGTCGGTGAAGTGACCTGCGAAGACACTGCCGCTAAATACAAATCCTGGGGATGGAGGGTGGTTGAGATCAACGGAAACGATGCGGACGCTATCGAAAACGCTTTGACCGAAGCGCAAGCCAACTGTGGCTCCCCTTCCCTCATCATTGGAAAAACAATCATGGGAAAAGGCGCTCGCAAAGCCGACGGAGAATCGTATGAGAACAAATGTGCAACCCACGGCATGCCTTTGGGCGAAGCCGGCGCATCGTTTGAAAAGTCTGTCGAAAACTTGGGAGGTGATCCTGAAAATCCTTTCCGGATTTTCCCAGAAGTCGAACAGTTGTATGCACAGCGAAAAGAAGAGTTGAAGAAAATAGTTGCCCAAAAACAAACGGAACAGGAAGTTTGGGCAAAAACAAACCCGGAAAAAGCTAAAAAGTTAGCATTTTGGTTGTCAGGACAAACACCGGTTGTCGATTGGGCTGCTATCCAACAGAAACCCAACCAAGCCACGCGGGCAGCATCATCGACTGTTTTGGGTGTTTTGGCAAATCAAGTGGAAAATATGATTGTGGCATCTGCCGATTTGTCTAATTCCGATAAAACAGATGGTTTCCTGAAACAAACCCACGCCATTACGAAAGACGATTTTTCCGGCGCATTCCTGCAAGCCGGCGTTGCCGAGTTGACAATGGCTTGCGTGTGTATAGGAATGTCGCTGTACGGAGGCGTTATTCCGGCTTGCGGAACGTTCTTCGTCTTCTCCGACTACATGAAACCGGCCATACGCATGGCTGCACTTATGGAGTTACCCGTGAAATTCATCTGGACACACGACGCTTTCCGCGTAGGCGAAGACGGTCCTACTCACGAACCTGTCGAACAGGAAGCGCAAATCCGCCTGATGGAAAAACTGAAAAACCACAAAGGTCATAATTCGATGTTAGTGCTTCGTCCGGCGGATGTGCAGGAAACAACCGTTGCTTGGAAATTAGCGATGGAAAATACACATACGCCTACCGGCCTGATTCTTTCCCGTCAAAACATCACCGACCTTCCGGCGAAATCCAACCGGTATGAAGAAGCCCTGCAATCTGCCCAAGGTGGATATGTAGTCGAATGTGACGGTCACGCCGACGTTATTCTGTTGGCTTCCGGCTCCGAGGTTTCTACTTTGGTAGAAGGAGCGGCGTTGTTGCGGAAAGAAGGAGTAAAAGTGCGGATTGTATCGGTACCTTCCGAAGGATTATTCCGCTCTCAACCCAAAACTTATCAGGATTCTGTGATTATTCCGGGTAAAAAAACATTCGGCTTGACGGCAGGCCTTCCTGTAACGCTTCAGGGATTGGTCGGCAGTTCGGGTAAAATCTGGGGAATGGAATCATTTGGTTTCTCTGCTCCCTACAAAGTATTGGATGAAAAGCTCGGTTTCACCGCAGAAAATGTTTACAAGCAAGTGATGAATTTAATTAAGAATTAAGAATTTCTAATTCATATTTTATAAAAGGGAGAAGTTTATGAATCAGGATATTTTTAGAGAAATACAAACTTTAAAACGGCAGTTGATAACAAATGACAGAACAGAAAATCGGATTGGCTTGTGACCATGCAGGATACGAATTAAAAGAAGAAATTCGTAAATTATTGGATAAAATGAATATATCCTATGTTGATTATGGAACTTATTCTGCTGAAAGCACAAGTTATGCCATTTACGGGCATCGTTTAGCGGAAGCTGTTGAACAAAAAGAGGTGGAAAAAGGAATCGCCGTCTGTGGTTCCGGGAATGGAATCAATATAACCCTGAACAAACACAAAAATGTAAGAGCTGCATTGTGCTGGAATGAAGAAATTGCCAAATTCTCCCGTGCCCACAACGACGCCAATGTTCTCTCTCTGTCCGGATGGTTCACCCCTTTAGATTTAACAGAAAGAATAATTGAAACTTTTTTAAACACAAATTTTGAAGGCGGAAGACACCAATGCAGGGTAGATGCCATATAATACTTTTACATTCATTATCCTTTTATACATCAATATATGCTCATAATAAGCATTACCGGATTTAAACCGATTATCAACCATTTTTTAACTGTAGTAACCATTTCATCAGTCAAATTACTAAATAACCTTAATAATAGAATACAAAACTAATGCTTTCCTTTATAATATACAAATATTTTCTAACTTTATTTTAATTGAATATTTAATACTTATTTTTAAATGCGTAAACTGCTTATTATGCGTACATCTTATGCATACATCTGAATGCACTAAATAGGATTTATTAAAAATTCAATATTATGACAAAAAAGAAAAAATCATTTTTCAAAAAGATCCATCAGGTATATATATTATTTATATGCTTGTTATTTAGTCTGAATATATCTGCTCAAAACGTTAAATCCATTTCCGGAACGGTATTGGATGAGACTGGTGAGACGGTAATTGGGGCTTCTATTTCCGTAAAAGGGACAACAACCGGCACTGTTACGGATATTGAAGGCGAATTTCAATTGACAGTTGCCGACAATGCAACCTTGGTTATTTCATATCTTGGATATGCTTCTCAAGAAGTGTCGGTAGCAGGAAAGACCACATTCAACATTGTGTTGCGGGAAGACACACAACTATTAAGTGAAATAGTAGTTATCGGATACGGTACTATGAAAAAAGGCGACCTGACCGGCTCGATAACGGCTATCGGTGAAAAAGATTTCCAAAAAGGGATAATCACCAATCCCTCCTCGTTGATTACCGGAAAGGTGGCAGGGGTACAAATCACTTCCACCGGCGGACGCGCAGGAAGCGGGAATCAAATCCGTATCAGGGGAGGAGCTTCGCTGAATGCAAGTAATGATCCGCTGATTGTGGTCGACGGCGTCCCCTTAGACAACGGGGGTATTTCAGGTATGACTAATCCGCTATCTACCATTAATCCCAACGACATCGAGTCGATGAATATCTTGAAAGATGCCTCGGCAACAGCTATTTACGGTTCGCGAGCCTCTAACGGTGTGATTATTATTACCACTAAAAAAGGAGTATCCGGACAAAAATTGAAAGTAGACGTATCGACTCAGAATTCAATTGCTACCATTGCTCGCAGAGTTGAAGTGCTTTCTGCCGATCAGTTTCGCGATGTTATCAGAAATAACCCACAATCCACTCCCGGATATGTAGATATGTTAGGAACAGCCGATACGGATTGGCAAGATGAGATATTCCGCAATGCGTTTACTACCGATAATAATATCAGTATAAGCGGTTCTGCCGGAATACTTCCCTATCGTATATCGGCAGGTTTTATCGATCAGGACGGTATTCTGAAAACGGATAATATGCAACGAACTACAGCTTCAATCAATCTTTCTCCGAACTTCTTCGATAAACATTTATCGGTAAATATTAATTTAAAAGGCACTTATACTCATTCTCGCTTTGGAAATGACGGAGCTATCGGAGCAGCGTTGCGCATGGATCCGACTCAACCTGTTACCGCCGACGGCTTCGACGCTTTCAACGGTTATTGGCAGTGGTTGGCAAGTACGGGCGGCCGTAATACAATGGCTACAAGCAATCCGGTTTCGTTGTTATACGGTAGAGACGACCAATCCGATGTACTGAGAAGCATCGGTAATATTCAATTCGATTATAAATTCCATTTTTTACCTGATTTGCGGGCTAATTTAAATCTCGGATACGATGTTTCGCAAGGCAAAGGGAACGTGATAACACAACCCTGGTCGCCGGCTCGCTATCCGGTAGGGGAGAGAAGCCAATTTAATCAAAAGAAACAAAATCAATTGTTGGAGTTTTATTTGAATTACACCAAGCAATTGAACGATGCCAATCGCTTGGAAGTGATGGGTGGTTACACTTGGCAAGATTGGCAGACAACGCCTAAATCCTATCCCGTGTATGAATTTGACGGAGTAACTATACGCGAAGATGCACGAGGAGTTATACCTCCGCATAACCGGTTGATTTCGTTCTTCGGTCGTTTGAATTACAATTTATTGGATAGATACTTGCTGACGGCAACGATTCGTCAGGATGGCTCTTCCCGATTTAGTCCCGATAATCGTTGGGGTACTTTTCCTTCGATAGCCTTGGCCTGGCGTATCAAAGAAGAAACTTTTCTAAAAGATGTTGATGTCTTGTCGAACTTGAAACTCCGTTTGGGTTGGGGTATTACCGGACAGCAGGATTTAAACAGCGACTTTGGCTGGTTGCCTGTATATGAATTAAGTGATCTTACCGCACAGGTTCAATTTGGCGATCAATTTTACCAAGGCTGGCGTCCCAACGGTTATGACGCTAATCGCAAATGGGAACAAACAACTACCAAAAATATTGGTTTAGACTGGGGATTTGTAAAAAATCGCATTTATGGCAGCATTGATTATTATCAAAAACATACAATCGATTTGTTAAATGAAGTTCCTCTGCCTGCCGGCAGTAACTTTACGCCTTATATCATACGAAACATCGGAACAATGGATAATTGGGGCGTAGAAACAAGCGCTGGGATTGTCGCCTATAATACAAAAGATATACAATGGGATTTTGGATTCAACATAACTTACAATAATACGAAAATCACTCAGTTATCTTTAAATGATGGACCCGAATCGGACTATAAAGGTGCAATGGTAGGTGGAATTTCCGGAGGTACGGGAAATACCATTCAAATTCACAAAGTTGGTTATGCTCCTTATTCATTTTATGTTTACCGGCAGGTATATGACGAAAACGGGAAACCAATAGAAGGTCTTTATGAAGATATCAACGGCGATGGCACTGTAAACGAAGAAGACTTGTATCTTTTCCATAAACCGGCGCCTGATTGGTATATGGGTTTCAATACGACATTTACATACAAAAATTGGATGCTGGCAACGGCGTTACGCGCAAGCATTGGAAATTATGTTTACAACAACGTGAATTCGGATTTGGGTAATTTTTATAATACGTTTAATCCCAACAGTTTTTTGATGAATAATGTGGTAGATGGTTTGAATACCGATTTTTTCAGACCGCAATACCTTTCCGATTATTACATTCAAAATGCTTCGTTCCTCAAAATGGATTATCTCCAAGTAGGTTATGATTTTGGGAAAATATTGAGAGGCAAAGCCAATTTGCGGGCGAATGCTACCATTCAAAATGTGTTTACTTGGACAAAATACGACGGGATAGATCCTGAAATGACAAATGGTAGAGATAATAATTTTTATCCGAATCCAAGAACATTTAGCGTTGGCTTGAGTCTTAATTTTTAATCTTAAAATAAAGAAATAAAATATGAAAACAAATATTTTAAAAATAACAGGAATCATACTGCCTCTATGGATACTCGCTTCCTGTACCAATCTGGATATATATCCCGAAAATACCTCATCGTCGGAAGTTGTATTTTCAACATTTGAAGGTACAAAAGGCGCATTAGCGAAAGTCTATGCCGCTTATTCGCTCACCGGTAATCAAGGACCGTCAGGAAAGACCGACCTTCCCATTCCCGGCGTTGATGAAGGACAAAATGCCGACTTTTTGCGCGGTTGGTTTAATCATCAGACACTTCCTACCGAAGAAGCATTCTGTATTTGGAATGACCCGGGTATTCCCGAACTGAATAATACTGATTTCACTACTGCTAACCGATTTACATCCGGTTTGTATTACAGAATAATCATGCAAATCATGTATGCCAATGAGTTTGTCCGGAATGCCAAAGAAGATTTGAACGCAGAAGTTATTAATTTCAAAGCGGAAGCGCGCTTTATCCGCGCATTCGACTATTGGGTATTGATGGATCTTTTTGGAAATCCTCCGTTTGTTACCGAAAACGATGGTACCGGTATTCTTCCAATTCAAACCAATCGAGTTGATTTATTCAAATACATAGAAGAAGAATTGCTCGATATTGCAAACAACAATCTGCTGAAAGCGCCCAAGGCAAATGAATACGGACGCGCCGATCAGGCAGCTGCCTGGGCTTTGCTCGCTCGTCTTTATTTGAATGCCGAAGTTTATACAGGTACTGCACGTTGGACAGACGCCATTACTTACAGTAAAAAAGTAATTGATGCCGGTTATTCCATAAAAGGAAATTATGAACATTTATTTTTGGCAGACAACAATCTGAATAATCCTGAAATAATTCTTCCGATTACTTACGACGGTGCAAGAACCCGTCTTTTTGGCGGAACCACTTTCTTGATTAATTGTACCTTTCACGACAGATATGCAGGGACATTTGCAGATATTGTAATTGGTTCAGGTATTTACATCAATGCCAATTGGGGTGGTTACAGACCTCGGTTAGAGTTTTTAGAAAAATTTGAAACCGGTGACAAACGGTATTTATTTGTGGGTAACTTTCCTTCGTTGGGTGCTACTCCGGGTAAAAATCCGGACGATGATAATATTAACGGTTTGATGGTATATAAGTATCGGAATATTAAGTCAACTTCTGCGCCGGGTAATATTGTTGATGGCTCGGACAGAGAATTTGCCGACAATGATTTTCCTCTGTTCCGCTTGGCTGAGCAATATTTGATTTATGCTGAAGCGGTAGTGCGCGGAGGTGGCGGGTCGAAAGCCGAAGCCGTTGGTTATATCAACCAATTGCGTAATCGTGCTGGTGTTAACGGTATTAGCGAAGGTCAATTAACGGCGAATTTTATTCTCGACGAACGCGCTCGCGAATTGTATTGGGAATGTCATCGCCGCACCGACTTAATTCGTTACGGATTATTTACAAGCAGCAATCCCCTTTGGGAATGGAAAGGCGGCATGTATGAAGGTCGTGGAGTAGATGCTCATTTCAATCTCTATCCGATTCCTTCATCCGACATCAATGCCAATACGAATTTGAAACAAAATACGGGGTATTAATGCCAATTGATTGTTAAACATTAAATAAAAATAACAATGAGAAAAATATATAATATAGTGATGTTGCTTGCCTGCCTGACTTTCTTTTGGGCTTGCGAAATAGACCGCTCCGACCATCCGGTAGCATTGACACCGGATAGTTTTGTATTGAATACGCCGATTTACGTTTCAGGTGTGTATGATTTAAGGAATACAGAAACCATTCTGCTTACTACTTCCCAACCCGATTTCGGCTTTACCGCCGCAACCATATACAGGGTGCAGATTTCCATACAAAGTTCTTTTCAGGATTTTGTTACGCTTCCTGTTTCTTATACCTCGACAAGAATGCAAGTCAGCGCCACCGATATAGCCCTTGCATTGGTAGGTTTATTGGGCGTTTCCGACGAATCGGAGTTTGATTTCTCGACACCATTTCCCGTTTATGTACGATTATCCGCAGAGCTGGTAAATGACGGCCGTCAAGTGTTGTCGAATATAATTGAATTACCGAAGGTAAAAAGTTACTTTGCACTGGATCCGATGACCATGCCGGAAAATATGTACCTGATTGGAAATGTTACCGATTGGAGCTGGGGAAGTGCAACTGAAATGGTACCTGTCTGGGGATCAGAAGGTAAATTCTGGGCTGTTCAATATCTGGGAAAAATGGGCGATAACAATGCCGAAATTAAATTTAACACGGCAAAAGATTGGGATGGAGGCGAATTTGGCATGTCTGCCAATATTGATGATGCTTCCGTAGCGTTGGCAGGTATTTCCGGCGATGGTAATATTGTTATCGGAAACCCCGGCTGGTATATCGTAGTAGTAACCACCGAAATATCAGGACGTGATTATATTTACCAAGTACAATTCCTTGAACCGAATGTTTATCTGTTTGGTCCCGCTGCCGGAGGAAAATGGGGTCCCAGCGACGAACAACTGTTTACAGTACCTGCTCTCTCGTTAGGCGCCGATGCAGACTTTGTATCACCGGCATTTATCGAAAATGATGAAATTCGCGCTTGTGTTATTCTTCCTAACGAAGATTGGTGGCATTCCGAATTCTTGGTATTTGGTACTGAATTGATATACAGGGCAACAGGAAATGATCAGGAAAGGGTTTCCGGAAGCGTTGGTCAAAAATTGTACATCAACTTTACGAAAGGAACAGGAAAAATCCAGTAAAAAATCCATAATTAAATAAAAGATGAAAAAAATATATTTCTTTTTAACACTGCTTCTTGCGGCCGGTTTTTCCGCATGTACGGAAAACATTGGTCTTGATGTGGCTCCTCCACAATCATACCCGCAAGAGGCGCCACAGGTGATTGATGGTTTTACCATAGTTGTTGGCGATGTTTTCAAATCAGGTTTAATATTGACCGGTGAAGAACAAGAATTTCAAGTAGTCAAAGCAACAGGCACACCAACATTGGTAGAAGGCGCAACGGTTGTTTTCAGAACTGAAATATCCGATACAGAAGATTTTGGAAATGTAATAGAACTACCTGTAAAGAGCAAAGATAATGCAGCTACAGCGCTTTCGTCGGATTTGAGCGAAGCGGTAAAAAAGTTATTTAATACGAAAGCCCCGGTAGAACATCCGGTTTATTTCCGGAACTATTTTTACATTTTAGATGGAACTTCGGCATCCATGATTCCTACGCCGGCTGTATTTGGACCTTTCAACATTACACCCTATTCCAATGTCCAAATTGAACCGGCTTACTACCTGATTGGCGATGTAAACGGCTGGAACTTTGCCAACTTAAATGATTACAAATTCTCTCGCAGTGGCCTGGATGTTTATGACGATCCGATGTTTTCCATTACAACCTTGATGCCGGCAGGTTACTTCAAAATCGTTCCGCAATCAAGTAAAGATGCTGACAGCTGGGATGGAGTACTTGGTAATCCTGTTGACGGCAATACCGACTTGGAAGGAATATTGATTGCTGACGCTGGAGCCATGCGCATAATGGAAAGCCAGATGGTGAAAATTACCCTCAACATGATGGAGTCTACCTATAAAATTGACTTATTGGGAAATGCTCTACAGCAACTGTATATTCCCGGTGGACATCAAGGTTGGAATCCTGCTACAGCCCCCATTGTATATTCGTCAAATCTTAACTGGAAATTCGATGGTTACGTGTATATGGAAGCCGGAAATGAGTTTAAGTTTACACCCGAACCCAATTGGGATAACGACTATGGCGATGGTGGAAACGGCACACTGGTTGCAAAAGGTGGCAATTTATCGGTTTCCGAAACCGGATTCTACCGGCTGACAGTTGATTTGTCAAGCGAACCCTATACTTATACGATTACATCGACTAACTGGGGATTAATCGGAGATGCAACTGCCGGAGGATGGGATACTTCCACAGCAATGAGTTTGAATCCTGCAACCGGTGAATGGACGGTTACTACAACATTGTCAGGTGGAAAAGCATTCAAATTCCGTGCAAACGATGGTTGGGACATTAACCTTGGAGGAAATGTAAACAATTTAACGTATGGCGGCGACAACATTCCGGTTGATTCCGATGGTACTTATTTGATTACATTGAAACTCGGCGACGCTTCGGCTTACACTTGTAGCATCGTTAAGCAATAGGACAATAGACTTAAAATATACGCAAACGACGTTTGTCATTGCGGGCTTGACCCGCAATGACTCTGTTGTCAAAAAAAATGCTTTTATGAAAAACATATTATCTGCACTGCTGCTATTTTTATTTGCGGCGTTGTCGTCGGCACAAGTCGTTACGACAGAACCGGTATTCGTTACGGAAGATCAACCGGTAATTATCACTTTTGATGCCGCCCAGGGTACCGCCGGCTTAAAAGGTAATACAGAGGATTGGTATGCTCATATTGGCGTTATAACAGATAAAAGCGCCGGCGGTAGTGATTGGAAATATGTGAAAACGCCCTGGCCTAACGGCTCTAATTCGGCTCTGGCAAACACTCCGGTCAATAAATTAACTAAAACAGGCGGTGATAAGGCAACCCTGACCATTGATAATATCCGGTCTTATTTTGGTGTTACTTCCGGTGAAAAGATACAGAAAATTTGTCTTGTCTTTCGTAATCCATCCGGCTCTAAAGAGGGAAAAGATACCGGCGGAAAAGATATATTTGTCGATGTCTATGAAGCAGGTTTAAATATTACATTTACAAATCCTACTACTCCTATCCAATTGGTGGATATAGGCGCTTCCATCACCTTTTCCGCTTCATCTTCACAAAGTACAACCTTAAATCTGTATATAGATGATAACCCATTTGCGACAACTACCGGAAATTCTATTTCTCATACATATACATTCAACAATGCCGGTTCTTTTTGGGCGATTGCCGAAGCCGGAATAACTCCGAATACGATACGCGACAGTATCTTTGTGAACGTTAAAAAAGAACTTGAAACCGCTACACGTCCGACACTCCCTGACGGAATCAACATAATCGACAATCATACTGTTAACTTTATTTTATATGCCCCTGATAAACACGATGTTTTTCTCGTAGGCGATTTTAATAAATGGCTGCCTGAGAATGATTATATGATGAAAAAAGACGGCGATTACTGGTGGCTGACCATAAATAACCTGCAACCCGATGAAGAATACGCTTTTCAATATTTTATAGACGGTAACTTGTATGTGGGAGATGCTTATGCTCAAAAAGTGCTTGATCCTATTCATGACAAAGGTATTTCTTCTACCACTTATCCGAATCTAAAACCATATCCGGCAGAAAAAAACACCAACGATGGCATGGTTTCCGTATTCCAAACAAATGAAACTCCTTATAAATGGGAAGTTACGAATTTCCAAGCGCCCCGTCAGGATAAATTGGTTATTTATGAATTATTGATTCGCGACTTTACTTCTTCCGGCGATTTAAATGGCGTCATGAGTAAATTGGATTATTTAGATGGATTGGGAATAAATGCCGTAGAATTGATGCCTACCCAAGAGTTCGACGGAAACGACAGTTGGGGGTATAATCCCTGTTATTATTTTGCAATGGACAAAGCATACGGCACAAAAGAAATGTATCAAAAATTTATCGACGAGTGTCACAAACGCGGAATCGCAGTCATTTTAGACGTGGTATTTAATCACGCTACGGGACAACATCCATTTGCCAAATTATACTGGAATCCGGCAAACAATAAAACCGCTGCCGATAATCCCTGGTTTAATATAGACGCACCTCATCCCTACAGCGTGTTTCACGATTTCAACCACGAATCTCCTTTGGTACGGGCGTATTTCAAACGCAATTTGAAATTCTTGTTAGAAGAATATAAATTCGACGGATTCAGGTTTGACTTGACGAAAGGATTTACCCAACGCTCATCTACGGAATCCACTGCATCCAATTACGATGCTTCCCGAATCGCCATTTTGAAAGATTATTATGACGCTATTAGAGAGGTTAGTTCTGATGCTTATATGATTATTGAGCATTTCTGTACAGATACTGAGGAAAGGGAGTTGGCTAATGCGGGAATGATGCCTTGGGGAAACAAAAACTACGCTTATGGTCAGGCGATAATGGGCTATCAATCCGGTTCGGAATTTACCGGCATCAATGGATGGACTAAATCGTGGACGAATAATAATGTAGTCGGATACATGGAAAGCCACGATGAAGAACGCATGATGTACAGGGCAAAAACATGGGGAGCAACAAACGATATAAAAAATAATTTGGCAATCCAATTGGAGCGGGCTACTTTGTGCGCCGCTTTCTTTCTTCCTCTTCCGGGAGCCAAAATGATTTGGCAATTCGGTGAATTGGGATATAATTATTCCATTGATTCAAAAGCCGGCTCAACCGTAATCAGTGGCGACAACAGAACGGCAAAAAAAGAAATCCGTTGGGATTATTATGAGGTGCCGGCACGTAAAGCGTTATATGATACTTATTCCACATTGAATCAATTAAGAGAACAATATGGCGATGCTTTCGATAATCAAGCTTATTGGGATATGCAGGTCGCTTCCAATAATTGGGGAGGAAGACGCATCTGCTTGGATGCTCCCGATTTGAAAATGGTTATTGTGGGAAACTTCAACTCAAGCGGAAACGCTACAATCAATCCTAACTTTCCGGCAGCAGGAACCTGGTATGATTTAATGACCGGGGAAACAATGAATGTAACAAACACAAATATGACTGTCAGTATGGAATCAGGGAAATTCAAAATACTGACCAATAAAAAGATAGATTTCTCTACGGATATCAATGAAGTTAAAAACGAAAAGCCGGTTTTGCAACAATCACCGGATAATTTAACGATCGTTACGAATGACCCTGTCATTGCTGCAAAAATATATACCATCAACGGTATATTAATAAAACAGACACGCGGCGAAAATACCATTTCAATAGCAAATTTGCCGAAAGGCTGTTATATTCTTAACCTTCAATTATACGAACAAAATATATCTTTCAAATTTATAAAGTAAAAATAAAATCCGATGAAGAAACTGTCTGCTATACTGTTGCTATTTGCCTTTTCCCTGTCCCTGACAGCAGCTGAAATTGATCGCATAGAGCCTGCTTTTTGGTGGGTAGATATGAAAAATACCGAACTGCAAATCTTGGTTTATGGAAAAGACATTGCCCGTTCGGAATTGCAATTCGAATATCCGGGTGTTCGTCTGAAAGAAATTGTCAGGGTCGAAAATCCCAACTATCTTTTTATCTATTTGGAAATTGAGAAAGGAACACAACCGGGCGTTATAAATATGACTTTTACCGAAGGAAAAAAGAAGCTGACGAAAACCTTCGAATTGAAAGCGCGTTCAACCACTGTTGGCGCTCAGGGATTTAATTCGTCCGATGTGATGTACCTGATTATGCCCGACCGTTTTGCCAACGGCGACTCGTCCAATGATGTCTGGGACAATGAAGCAATAGACCGCAACGAACCGTTTGCCCGTCACGGCGGCGATTTAGCCGGCATCAACGCACATTTGGATTATCTTGATGATTTGGGAGTAACCACTATTTGGCTTAATCCCGTTCAGGAAAACAAGATGAACAGTCCCGAAAAATACAAATCCTATCATGGTTACGCCATTACCGATTTTTACCAAATTGACAAACGTTTGGGAACGAATGAGGAATATTGCCAAATGATTGATAATATCCACAAGCGCGGTATGAAAATCGTTATGGACATGATTTTCAATCATTGTGGAAGTAATCACTGGTGGATGAACGATTTGCCCTGCAAAGACTGGTTGAATCATCAGGAAGGTTTTGTGCCGACAACCCATAACCTCAGTGCGGTGGCAGATATTCATGCTCCTGCATCGGAAGTTGCTGCAATGGCCGATGGATGGTTCGTTTCCTCAATGCCCGACTTGAATCAGCGCAACCGCTTGCTGGGAGATTACCTGATTCAAAACAGTATTTGGTGGATTGAATATTCCCGTATAGATGGCATCCGTCACGATACGCATCCCTACGCCGATTTCGATTTCCTGTCGCGATGGGGAGCACGGGTAGAAGAAGAATATCCCGAATTTAACATTGTCGGAGAAGCATGGTATGCAAATAGTACGCTGTTGGCATGGTGGCAACAAAACTCCAAAGTGAACAACAGACAAACCAACCTGAAAACCATTATGGATTTCAACCTGATGATGACTTACAATAAGGCTTTCGATATCCGTTCTACCGAAAATAATCCGTGGAAAAGTATCTATGACGTTATTGCCCAGGATTTTATTTATAATGATGTAAATAATATACTCGTATTTTTGGATAATCACGACACGAGTCGTTTCCTGAAAGCGGATGAAACCGATTTAAACCGTTACAAACAGGCATTGGCTTTTCTGCTAACCACTCGCGGCATTCCGCAGATATATTACGGTACGGAAATACTGATGACCGGCGAAAAAGAAGATGGCGACGGTAACTTGCGTAAGGATTTTCCGGGCGGTTGGCGCGGCGATCCTGTGAGTGCTTTCACAGCAGCCGGACGAACAAACCTGCAAAACGAAGCATTTGATTTCCTCAGAAAACTGCTTCAATGGCGCAGAACCAATCCTGCCGTATTCGATGGCGATTTGATTCATTATGTTCCCGACTGGCGGACGCAATGTTATGTTTACGCCCGAATCAAAGGCATTCACAAAGTGTTGGTTATCTTGAACGGTTCCGACCGGGAACAATCCCTGTCGCCGGCTAAATATTGGGAAGTACTTGGAAACGCACTTTCAGGAAAAGAGATTATTTCCGGAAAAACAATTGATTTGAAAAAAGAAATAAATATTCCTGCAAAAGGAGTATATATTGTAGAATATTGCTTCGGGCTATCGCCCTCGCAATGACGGTGTATGCATTGCGAGGAACGAAGCAATCCAAAAAACAAAGTTATGTGTAAATATTTTTTAGAAATTATATAACTCAACCTACCCCAAAAATCCCAGCAAAATTCCCGCTGCGACTGCCGAGCCGATTACTCCGGCGACATTCGATCCCATGGCGTGCATCAGTAAATAGTTTTTGGAATCGTATTCCTGTCCC
>Ga0082212_10002152_pt1 | contig 29003 bp, 21 predicted proteins | sample TergutNt197P3_FD_71548 | JGI IMG/M metagenome (GOLD analysis project Ga0082212, IMG submission 71548) | Neocapritermes taracua P3 segment gut microbial communities from Petit-Saut dam, French Guiana - Nt197 P3 | ecosystem: Host-associated > Arthropoda: Insects > Digestive system > Gut ...
CGAACAGCGTTTTTTGATACCATTTTGTTTTAGGCAATGTCTTTTTCTCAACGAAAATGCTGCCGTCTTTTTGACGCACAGCCATAGCCTCCCGCGTGACGCTACGCATCATGACGCCCTCAAACAACGCCTGACCGCCAATCTTAGACTTATGCGTAATCTCTTTTTTTGCCATTTATTTCTCCTTATATCAGGGGAATAGTAATATCCACCGTTGTCCCTTTGCCAAGTTCGCTTTTTATAACTAATTCCCCCGAATGCAACGCGATAATCTCATCGGCGACTGCTAAACCAATCCCCGAACCCCGCCGCGTGTTGTTGCTTTTGTAGAACTTCATCTTGACTTTAGGAATGTCGGATTTCGCTATTCCGCACCCCGTATCGTTCACCGAAATCACAATTGCGCGCGCGCCTTTCACGCGCTTAACCGCCGCGCCGATTCGCACAACCATACCCTCATCGGAATATTTAATCGCGTTGTCAATGATGTTCAAAAACACCTGACGAATCCTGTGTTTATCGCCGTGAATCTTCATCGGTTGCACAACGCCTTTGGCGCGCTTAGGCGTCAACCCCTCATGATTCAGCACCAACGTAATGCCCTCACGGTTGGCGCGCTCCGCATACACCATAACCGCCGACGACAGTTCCTCAACAATGTCCAAATCGGTCATTTGTAAAGACAACTGCCCGCCTTGTATGCGCGAGAAATCCAACAACTCCTCCACCATTTCGGTGAGGCGGTCGGTCTCTGTGGTGATGACTTTCATGCCTTTTTCGGTCATTTCATCATCGCGCAGTTCGAGTACCGTCTCGCTCCAGCCCTTAATCGCCGTGAGCGGCGTACGCAACTCGTGCGACACCGACGAGATAAAGTCATTCTTCATTTGCTCTGACACTTCAAGTTCGTCCGCCATATGATTGATAATGCGGCACAGCTCCCCAATTTCGTCATCGTGTTCTTTGTGCCCCGTTCGGGTGATTCTCACCGAGAAATCCCCGTCGGCTAAGCGTTTCGCAGTATTGCCGATTTGCCGCAACGGTGATACAATCGAGCGTATGAAGTACAGCCCGAGAAGCAATAACAACAACAACGTAGCTAAACTGAACACGCCTATAAACAACGTGAACGTGTAAATCTGGTTATCCACCGCCTGCAATGACGTGACTAACCGTACCGCCGAGTATCCGCTCTCTTGCAAATCGGACGAGACAGGCAACATGACAGTAACCGCCATATACCGCTCACCGCTCTGTTTAAGCCTCCCGATATGATTACCCGTTCCGCGTTCGCTTTGTGACGCCTGCATAAAATCAGGAAAATTTTGTTCACGCGGCGGCTTGAAACCGCTGGACGTGAGCAGAATCTCGCCCGACTCTCCGAGTGCCATAAGCTCCATAAGGTTTTTCTTGTCGAACTCTTCTACGAATCGGCGTATTTCGTTTTCGTCAATCGAGTTGCGGCTGTCGTTATGCCGCGATAATATCCCGGCGGCGGTGTTGGCTTCGGACTGTAGAATCTGTGTCACCGTACCGTAGTAATACTGGCGCAACATAAAAAACACCGAAACGGTCAACACCAACAGAATCAGCGCGACGACAACGAAACTGTTGACGAACCACCGCGTCGCGATACTCGAGGCGCGCACCTCCTTAGGTTTAAGAAGTTTAGCGCGCCGAAAAAGCCGCCGATACGCTTTTTTCAGCCTACGCCTCATCAGACACCCACTTGTACCCGAACCCCCACACAGTCTGAATATACAGCGGAGTGGAGGGGTCTTCCTCAATTTTCATACGCAACCGCCGCACGTTCACATCAACGATTTTCTCGTCCCCAAAGTATGAATCCCCCCAAATTTGCAAGAGAATCCGCTTGCGGTCGAGGGCTACTCCCTCGTTGCGAATAAAGAAATCCATAATCTGAAACTCGACTTGTGTAAGGTCAAGCGTGACGCCGTTTTTGTCAACAGTCCTGCTCTTAGCGTTGACTTTGAACACGCCCGACACCACGTCCGGCGCGGTTTCTTCTTCAACGGCGGCAACTTCGCCTGCGGAGGCTTTCATAAACGCCACACGGCGATACGCCGCGTCCACACGCGCCATAAGCTCTGACGGCGAGAACGGCTTGGTGATATAATCGTCCGCGCCTCCCATAAGGCTGTTGACTTTGTCCATCTCCTGTGACTTCGCCGACAACATGATTATGCCGATTGTACTGCTCTTTTCGCGCAGAATCTTGCAAATTTGGTCGCCCTGCCGTTCAGGAGGCCCGGGCATCATAATGTCAAGCAACGCAATGTCATAATGCCCTCGCCCCTCTGATTTTGCCGCGATTGTTTCGGCGGCGTCAAAGGCTTTAAGTGCTTCCTCGCCGTTGCGTGTCGCGGTGACGTCGTAACCCGCACGCTTGAGGTGGATTACCACAAAATCGCGGATTGCCTCTTCATCTTCGCATACTAATATTCGTTTGGTTTGTTTCATAAGTCACCTTTTTAGCTAACCTCAAACACTTTCAACGCGCTTCGCAATGCGCGGCGTGTGATGGAGCGGTTCTCGGTCTTGACGTAGTAGTCATACTGCGGATTGTTCTGCGAATCGAACAACATGAACGATTTCGCATCGTCGTGGTGTTCGGCACACAACCCCGCACCTTTTGGGACAGTGATAACAGTAAGCCAAGGCGTCGTCACGTCGCGAACGGTGTGAAACGTCGGCTCATACGCCCAAAACACCACCTCGTTCACTGCATGGGCGCAGGGGTCATTCAACACGGTGACGGTCGCGTTGTCCACCCACTCATCAGGAAAAAAGAACACATAATCGTTATTCACGCTCAAGTATGTGTAGTGTAACGGCTCAAACACGTCATTGACGTATTCGTCCAACACTACTTTATACCAAACTGTCGCACGCACGACATCGGGGCGCGCAGTGGAACCGTAGCCGGGAAACGGTACGTTTCCGGCAGGGTTGAACGCGCTGTCGTCGCTCTCGCCTTCCTCAATGTCGCGCGAAAAAGCAAGCGCGGTAAACTGATTGGGGCGTTTTTTGAGTAAATCTAAATTACGTTTGGTGCGTTCGGGGTTATTGGTTACGACAATGTTTCGGGGAATAATACCCCTGTCGTCCCACGTTTCCCACACGATAATGTTGGTGTTGGCGTTGCCGTTGGTCTCAAGGTATTCAATAAACAGCGCGGGCGTATCGCCCAACGCGCTCTTCACTGCCGACAAATACTCGTTGGCGGCAGGATTGGTGCGTACACGGTGCGCTATGATGAACTCGTCACCCTCCCAACGCGCAAACTCCGCCATTGAGGGCTCATTTATTTCGCCGCCGCTCGCGCTTATGCTCATGAGCATATTTTTACCCGTGTTATTAAAATCGCCGATTTGGTAAAACATACAATAACTCATGGTGTAGACTACTTGCGGCGCGCCCGTGTCATCATCAAAAGCGATAACGTATACACTGCAGTCGGGTTGACCCGCAAAAGACGTGCTGATAACAATATCGTCCCGACGAGTATCGCTAAGTTCAGGGAAAGCCACTTGTTCAATCGCCGTAGCGAAAAAAGGCATACTGTAGGTGACTTCCCACCCCGCCGATTTACTACCCCCCGCGTTCCCGCGTTTCTCCAAGAACGTCAGCCAAATCGCAGGCTCTGCCGACGCGTCGGCTTTTTCGTAGAACACCATGACGCGCCCGCTGTCGTCGGGGAAAACCACGAACGCCGAAAGAAAATCACCGCTTTTGGGGAATTTCAGCGTGAGTGCCGTTCCCTCCGAATTGGTCAACGCGGCATAGATTTCCGTCTGTTGTTCGGTGAGCATAGGCGGTGACAACAAGTCCGTCACAGGGACGTTCCAGTAACAGCCGCTAAGATTCAACAGCAGGAGCGTCGCCGTTATCGTTATCGGCAACGCTTTGGCTGTCTTTTGCAATATCTTCTTGAATTTTTTCATCACTATCCTTATTTCGTGCCCCTGCCGAGAGCGTGTATAACAGCCAAATCACGACTGCGCCGCGCATGAGGAACAGTATGGTGGGTAATTCCAACCCGTTAGTGCTTTCCTGCCACAATAATCGCGTTTCGTCGGTCAAGCCGTTCTGGTGGCTGAAGACGGCCATACCTTCAGAGAAAATCACCCCTGCGGCAAGGTATCCCGCCACAGTCGTACACAGGGCGGTGAATCGCGTTTCACTGCGTACTACGATTCTGCCCGCGCTTAACAGGAATACCGCTAACAACAGGTTCGCGCCCAACAAGACCAACCGCGTCGTCATGTTCGCGGTGTAGGCGCGTTCCATGAACTCCGCCGCCGATTCGCACGCGCAGTGTGCCGCCACGAATAACAGCGCGAGAGCCGTAGTCGGGACGAGTTTGCGGTAAGCAATCACCGAGAACGCCGTGTATAAAAAACCTAACGCGGCGGCGATTCCCAAAGCAATTCGCAGAGCGTTCAGCTCCGTGTGCTCCATGTACACCCAAAAAGCAGTAGCGGCACCGCAGTATCCGCAGAAAATCGCGCCGAATAATGCGGCTACGACGTTTAATTGCGTGTTCCAAGCGCGCGGAACAGGCGGTGTAAGGGCTTCGTCACGCGCTTTTTTGTCCTTCTTGTCTTTAGCGTCCGCGGCTTTTTTAGCCGATTCAGACGTTTCAGAGCCTTGAGGCGCAAATTCAGCCAAAATCTCGTTCATAACCTCGTCTGCGTTTTCTTTGGCTGCGTCTTTAATAGGCTTAATGTAACCGGACGCAACGCCGCGCTTACCGCGTTTATCAACAATGCCGCACACAAGAAGTATGAATGCCGCCGCCGTCATGGTAAGGTAGTATGCGTCGGCGAGCATTCCGCCGTCAGGTGTAAAAAAGCCGTTAATCGGGTTGATTACCCGCGAGTATTGCAAATACCGCACGACTGTCAGCCCTGCTAAAATCAGCACAAACGCAATTGCCGCAAAAGGGAAGCCTACTTTAGTAGCTTTACTATCGTTTTTATTTTTGGTCATAACTTGTCTACTTTCTTACATATATTAAAACATACATTAAAAACATACTCTAATAGTATATCACACTATTATATGGATTGTCAAGGAGATTTTGTATATGAAAGAATATATCGTCATTATCGCCGTTTTCGCGGTGTTATTATTCGCAACGCCCTTCGTGTTTCGTGCCGTCAATGCGCGGGAAACGCCCCAAACAAGCGATTCAGGCGGTCAGGAAGCACAACCGCACTTCCCCGACGGTTATGACTTCCCTAAAACAGTTTCGCTTTTACGCGCGGACAGCGGCGCAGTTGTCGAACTAAGCGTGCGGGATTATCTTATCGGGTGTCTGTTCGCGCAGATTCCCTCTGATTATCACGAACAGGCTCTCAAAGCTCAAGCAGTCGCAGCGCACACGTATATGTTGCGGCTCAGGCAGGACAGGGAGTACGTTTCGGACGAACCCGAAACCTGTCAGCCTTATTTTGACGAAGAACAAGCGCGCGCGTTGTTTCGCAGTGACGCGGAGTATGACAATGCGTTGACGCGTATTACCGCCGCCGCCGATTATGGCGCAGTTCATGCACTTTTCCACGGAGGCGAGCCTATTTACGCGGTGTATCATAGCATATCCGCAGGTGTGACTAACACGGCGTACACGGTATGGGGGGTGGATTTCCCATATTTGCGAAGCGTAGACAGTTCGTGGGACAGAGAACACAGCGGGTTCATACAACGTAACGAGGTATCCGCCGACAGTCTGCGATTAGCCATGTTTCACTTCAACCGCACTGCAACAATGCCGCAGGACTATGACGATTGGTTCAGCGACCCCTATAAAAACGAATTCGGCTACGTTATTTCAATCGCAGTGGGCGAGGAGGGCAAGCGACTCACCGGCGGGGATATGTGGCGCGCGTTTGAGCTGCGCTCCACATCGTTCGACATTTCGCGGCGCATGATGGGCAGCGATGACGACGTTTTTGTAATCGAGACACGCGGATTCGGTCATGGTGTGGGGTTGAGCCAGTACGGTGCGGACGTCCTCGGGAGGCGCGGCTACGGTTGTGAAGAAATTTTGCGGCATTATTATACAGACGTTGTTTTGGCGGAAGTGCGTACTTGACAATCGGGAAAAACTATGTTATACTGCTACACATGAATAATAACAAAGAAAAAGCCGACAAGAGTTGGCTTGAAATCGCCAAGTTCACCAAAACACAAGGGCTCAAAGGTGAGCTTCGCGCGCAGTTGTACTGTGATTCCCCCGAGATAATCCAAGAATACGCCGACCGCCTGTTTATCGGCGAGCCCAAACGCCTCGTTGAAGTGCGTTTGACGAGCGTCCGCAAAGGGTTCGCAGTCATGAAAATTGCGGGAATCGACGACATCGGCAACGCAGAAGTGTTCATCGGTGAAAGCCTGTACGTGGACAAAGCCGAGTACACGCTTCCCGAAAATACATGGTTTATCGCCGACTTAATCGGGCTGAAAGTCATTGATGCGGATTCGGGCGTGGAATACGGAGTGGTGGACAACATTTTGCAAAATGCCCCCAAAGACGTGTACGTAGTGCGCGCCAAAAGCGGCAGACAGCTCTTGTTTCCGTCAATCCCAGAAGTGTTGATTGACACCGACATCGACAATGGCATAATCAAGATTAGACCATTGGAGGGATTATTTGATGTGTAACGGCAAGGGTTCGGCTGTGCCAAAGCCCGCGCAGGGCTTGAGCGTAAGCGAAACGCCCGGAGTTGAAAGTTTGTATGACTCTCCAATGAAAGTAGACATATTGACATTGTTCCCCGAAATGTGTGAGAGTTACCTGTCGGCGAGCATTATCGGCAGAGCGCGACAATCGGGCTCAATAGAAATTCGTTGTTATAATATCCGCGATTATGCCAATAATAAACACAACCGAGTAGACGATAAACCCTACGGCGGCGGCACAGGCATGGTCATGCAGGCACAGCCAATCTATGACTGCGTGATGGACATAATGGGCGGCGCAACGCCTCCTCCTAAGCTGATTTACCTGTCACCGCAAGGGCAGACGCTCACGCAACCATTAATCAAACAGCTTGCCGCAGAACCGTGGCTGCTCCTCTTGTGCGGACACTATGAGGGTGTGGACTGTCGCGTACTCGACGAGTTGGGATTCTGTGAAATCAGCGTGGGGGACTACGTGGTAACGGGCGGCGAACTGCCCGCACTGCTGCTCACCGACGCAGTTTCACGGCTGCAGCCGGGTGTACTGCCGGACGAGTCGGCATTCAAGCACGACAGCCACTGGGACGGTCAACTCGAACACCCGCTGTATACCCGCCCCGAATCATGGCGCGGACGGCAAGTTCCCGAGGTTTTGCTGTCCGGTCATCACGCACAAATCGAAAAATGGCGTTCGGACGAGGCAACAAGCACAACATATAGAAAACGCCCCGATTTGATAGAACCACTCGAATAAGTTTTGTGCAATGTGCACTAATTTTTTTCAAATATTAGCGCATATTTCGTCATAATCTATATTGACTAAACACGAAATACCATATATAATTAGAAGTGGTAATTTGAATTAAGCGCAGTCGAAGCCGAATTCGTCTGTCATTATGGAGGTAGTTCGTATGTTCGTTAAAGAGGTAGATGTCAAGAATCAGGTAGGTTTGCACGCGCGCCCCGCAACATTCTTTATCCAAAAAGCCAATGAGTATAAGTCGTCCATTTGGGTGGAAAAAGAAGAACGCAGAGTAAACGCGAAAAGTTTGTTAGGGATTCTCTCGTTAGGGATTGTTGAGGGTTCGTCAATCAGAATCATAGCGGACGGTTCGGACGAACAGTTAGCTGTAGACGGTCTTGTTAAACTCGTAGAAAGCGGCTTTGCTGAGTAAGCTAAACAAAGCTAAAGAAGAGATGAGCCCAAAGGGCGGGCTTTGCTCGTCCGTCGGGCGAATCTTGACATTAACTTAAGAGCGATTTTGGGCGATTTTGAGAGTTAAGCGTGCTGTGGTTTATTTAAGCACGCTTAATTTTTAATTTCACAGAACAAATTCACGGAGCAAAACAAATGAGAAGATTAGCAATAATATCAGCACTCATGGCAACGCTGACTTTCGCGGCGTGTGACGGTTGCAACACTGATGAAACGACGACCGATGAGTATACCGATACAATCACCGATACTGACACAGTTACCGAAACAACAGCCGACGAAACGACGTTCACTTACGACGACTTAGGCAACATCATCGCGTCGCAGGAAACGGCATTCACGGACATGACAGACGACGAACTTGCCGAGTTGGTGCAAAGCGGCATAATCCCGCGTGAGACGACGTGGCTGAACTTAGCGGGCAACAACCTCACCGATATAACGCCGCTTGAACGGCTAACCGACATGGACGTGCTATACCTTGAGCATAACGAAATCGCTGACCTGTCGCCGCTTATGAATATGCGCGGCTTGACGCGCCTGACGGTTAGCGGCAACCCTGTCACAGACTTATCGCCGCTGTTCGCGCTGAGCGAATTACAGGTGGTGCGGGTTGTGGGCATTGAACTCATGCCCGAGCAGATAGACGAGTTGCAGGGACATCTCCCCGAATGCGAAATTATACACACTCCGGAAACAACGGATTAGGTAAAGATTATGAAAAAAATTGTTGTTTTAATATTGACGTTTGCCGCGATTCTGTCACTGACGGCTTGCGCGAGCTTGGGCGAAGTCGAAAATATCGAGAATGCCGAAAATGTCAAACCCGAGACCGACGCCCCCCCTGCGGAGATTCAGCCTTCAGGAGGCGCGTTGGGTGAAGTGCGGATTACGCTGCGTAGAGAGCGGCTTGACGACGCGAAACTTGCCGCAAAAGTGCGTAGCAAAGAAATCCCCGACAACGTCACGCATTTAATCTTGATGTATAACGAAATTACGGATTTGTCGCCCTTGTCCGAGCTGAAAAGCCTGCGTCAATTGGATATACGCGATAATAACGTGAGCGATTTATCGCCTTTATCGGGGTTGAAAAATCTGACGAATTTACAATTGCAGGAGAACGAGATTAGCGACTTGTCGCCCCTGTCTGACTTGAAAAACTTGACCGAGCTACGCATTTCCCGCAACAATATAAACGATTTAACGCCCTTGCACAGTCTCACAAGCATGACGCGATTCACCTACGGCGCGAACCCGCTGTCGTCGTCCGACGTGGACGAGTTAAAAGAAGCGTTGCCGAATTGTCATATCACGCTGTATTAGCAAAACGAGAGCGGAGGTGTCGGGGGCTCTGCCGACGAGCAGACCGCTTGAAGTTTTGCCGTCACGATAGCTTGACGAAACTATAGATATAATAAGGAGAGTTACACACATGAAAGCATTACTCATAGGCGGAACGGGAATCATCAGCACCGCCATCACCAAACAACTCGCGGCTAACCCCGATTGGGAGCTGTACCTGCTCAACCGCGGCAGTCAGCGACTGTCCGAACGAATTACACCAAACGCTCAACCGTCTAATATTACACAACTCACCGCCGAAATCGGCGACGAATCCGCAGTAGCCGAGTTAATCAAAGACTTGGAATTCGACACGGTTGCAGACTTCATATCCTTCGTACCCGCACAGCTTGAGAGCCGCTATCGATTGTTCAAGAACAAATGCAGGCAGTACATTTTCATCAGTTCTGCGTCGGCGTATCAAAAGCCGCTGTCGGACTATCGCGTGAACGAGGCGACACCGCTCGCTAACCCCTATTGGGAGTATTCCCGCAATAAAATCGCCTGTGAAGAATTTCTCATGGAGCGGTATCGTAATGACGGGTTCCCCGTGACCGTTGTCCGCCCCTCGCATACGTATGACGACCGCTACATTCCGTTAGGCGTACACGGCGACAAAGGTTCGTGGCAAGTTGTCAAACGCATGACGGAGGGTAAGCCCGTGATTATTCACGGCGACGGAACGTCTTTGTGGACTATGACGCACAATTCCGACTTTGCGAAAGGCTTTATCGGGCTAATGGGGAACATTCATGCAATCGGCGAGGCAGTGGGCATCACGTCGGACGAAACGCTGACATGGAATCAAGTGTACGCGGCAATCGCGGGCGTGTTGGGCGTGAAACTCAACCCTTACTACGTCCCCAGTGACTTCCTCGCAAAATGCTCTGACTATGACTTCACGGGTTCACTAATCGGCGACAAGGCAAACTCAGTAGTGTTTGACAATACCAAACTCAAGCGGCTTGTCCCGGGATTCGTTGCAACAAAACGCTTCGACCAAGGCATTCGTGAAGTAATTCAAAACGTGTTGGCTACTCCTGCATTGCAGGTGGAGGACAGTGCGTTCGACGCATGGTGTGACCGCGTTATCGCGGCAATGGAACAGGCGTGGCAAAGTGTTTGACCGTCTTGGGAACTGTCAAGTTATTTACGGACAGTTCTCTGTATAAACCTACTGTTTCTCACCAAAAATAACATCATGTGCTATCAAAACGACCTGTCCGCGCAAAAAATCGTCACCTACTTGCGAAACACAGTCGGCGGCGCGCCCGCCTTGACGGGCTGTGTTTATTTGCCTTGCGGTGAGGATTTTGTCGCACACCTGCTCACCGCATTACGCAATGCCGAGCGTTATATTTTTCTCGAATATTTCACCATTGAAAAAGGCGTTATTTGGGACGAAATCGCCGACATTTTAGAACAGAAAGCGGCGCAGGGTGTGGACGTGCGGATTATCTGCGACGGCTACGGAAGTCTGCGGACATTGCCGCGGCGATTCATAGCGACTATGGCGGCGCGAGGCGTTCGTGTGCGCGTGTTCAACCCTGTTCGCCTACACTCGATTCTGCGGTTCAATATACGCGACCACCGCAAGATTGCCGCTATTGACGGCACTGTTGCGCTGTGCGGCGGCGTGAACCTGTCCGACCGATACGCCAACGTGGAGGAGCTGTTCGGACACTGGAAAGACGCGGCGGTTAAAGTAGACGGTGAAACGGCGCGCGCCATTGCTGAGCAGTTCGCGGAGATGTGGGCGTTTCTCGGTAAAGCAAAAGAAGAGATAAGCCCAAAGGGCGGGCTTTGCCCGTCCAAAGGGCGAATCTTGACAGCGATTAAATCGGCGGAGACAGAATCGTTGACGTTCCCGACAACCGCAGGCAGTTCCGCTAATCTTGCAACCACGACAATACCCGTGACGAGTTCGCCTATGGCAGATACGCCCGTCGCTGAGCATATGTTCATCAACATGATTAGCGGCGCGGGCGAGTATGTCTACATCACAACACCGTACCTGACCTGCGGAAGCGGTATATTGTCGGTATTATCGGCGGCGGCACACAGCGGGGTTGACGTTCGTATCATCGTTCCGTTCATTGCGGACAAGCCTGTGGTGAAGTTGGCGGGGGAGTCTTATTATAGCGCGCTTTTGATTAACGGTGTGCGGCTGTTCGAGTATACGCGCGGATTCATTCACGCGAAAATCATTCTTGCGGACGGCAAGCGCGCTATGGTAGGGAGCGTCAACTTAGACTATCGCTCACTCTACCTCAATCATGAGAACGCCGTGTTCGTATTCGGCGAGACAGTGGGCGATATTACGCGGGACGTTGCCGAAACGCTGTCACACTGTAAGGAAATCACCCTTGAAGATGTAGCGCGATTGAGCGTGTTAAAACGCGCGCTTCGGCGATTTTGCCGATTATTTGCGCGATTCATGTAAGAGCCTGTTTAGTATCTCCGAGTGAGTGAAATTTTGAAGCGAATTTTTCGTCAGACAAGGCGAATTTTCGCAGTAGGCTTTGTGCCTTTCAAGAAAATTCAACGAAGTATGGCGAGAAATTTGCCAAATTTTCGCCACGAGCGAGATACTAAACAGGCTCTAAGCAGTTGCCTTGACATTTTTGTAATATTGTGATATACTGTACAAATGAATACAGCGAATCAAGGCGGGTTCCCCGCCGCAGATGAGGGGGCTTGGGGCGGAGCCCCATTGAAACGAAGATATAAAAAACTGGGGCAACGCCTGTCGGCAATCGCTGCGTTAGTGCGTGACGGCGCGCGCGTGTGTGACGTGGGGACAGACCACGCCTATCTGCCCTGTCACTTAGCGCGCAGTGGCAGGTACGGGCAGATTTACGCCTGTGACTTAAATCCAAAACCGCTTGAATTCGCTGAAAAGACGATTGCTAACCAAAACGCCGACGTGATTCTGTTACAGTCGGACGGGTTAGCCGATGTTCCGCCCTGTGATGACGTGGTGATTGCGGGAATGGGCGGTGAGCTGATTGCCGAGATTGTGGCGTGTATGCCCGAGGCGTTCAAAAGCGCGAATTTGCGGCTGATTTTACAACCTATGACCCGCGCAGGGCATTTACGTGAGGGGTTAGCACAGTCGGGTTTTGAGATTATCAGCGAACAAATCGTGCGGGAAGGTAGGCGCGATTTTATTATAATGTACGTCAAGGTGTCAGGCTCTGCCTGACCTGCGGAGCGTAAGAGTATGGGGTTTAAGGAGTATTTATCATGACAACAGTCAAGCAAATTTACGATTACTTAAATAAAATCGCGCCTTTTGATAAAGCCATGAAAGCGGACAACTGCGGTGTGTTGATTGGCGATAATGACGCGGAAGTCAAGCGTGTTTTGCTCTGCCTTGATGCGACGAACAAAGTCATTGACGAGGCGATTACCAAAAAAGCTGACTTGATTATCGCGCATCACCCGCTGATGTTTTTCGGCGTGAGCAAGCTGTGTAAATCCGACCCCGAGTACAGACTAATCGCGGCGGGTATAAACATGATTGCCGCACACACGAATTTAGACGTGGCTAAAGGAGGAATCACTGATTTAATGCTCACTAAGTTAGGGTATCCGCCCGGCAACGAAGTTATCGGAAGTTGCAAATCGGGCGACCCCGAGTTCGGCAAAATCACCGAATTACCCCAAGCCATTACCGCCGCTGAATTAGCTCATGAGTGCCAAAACGCATTCGGGTGCAAGGTGGTGCGCTACGTCAAAGGCGACAAACCCATTCGTCGAATCGGCGTGTGTTCGGGTGCGGGCAATGATTTGGTGGAGCTTGCACTCCAAAAAGGCTGTGACGCTTATATTTGCGGTGACTTGCGGAATGACCGTTTCGTCTTTGCGGCGAATTACGGCTTGACGTTGGTTGACGCAGGGCATTTTCACACCGAAAACATTTTCTGTGACGATTTGGCGGCGCGGTTGACTAAAGCGTTCCCCAAAGCGCAGTTCCGCAAGTCCGCCAACAGCGTTGACCCTTGCCGCTACGTGATATAGGAGGGCAGTATGAGCTTAGACGGTGCGTTTTTGCATATCGTGAAGAACGAAATCGCCGCCGCACTGCCCATAGGTGCGCGAATCGACAAAATCGGGCAACCCTCCCGCGATGAAGTGGTGTTAGCTTTTCGGGTAGAGGGGCAAACTCGCCGACTGCTTTTATCGGCAAACGCCTCGTCAGCGCGCGTAAACTTAACCGAATCAGCGCAGGAGAATCCGCCTACGCCCTCCCTGTTTTGCATAGTGTTGCGTAAGCATATCGGCAACGGGCGGCTCACCGCGATTACGCAGGACGGATTGGAGCGCGTGTTATGTTTTGACTTTGTCGGCTCAAACGAAATCGGCGACACGGTACGTAATCGGCTGATTATTGAAGTCATGGGGCGCGTGAGCAACATTATTCTCATGAACATTGACTCGGGCAAAATAATAGACGCCGTAAAGCGCGTGACGGACGATATATCCAAGACGCGTCTTGTTCTGCCCAATCTGCCCTACGTCCCGCCGCCGCGTGATTTAACTCGACAATGCCTGTTAGATTGTGACGTTGACGCTGTGCAGTGGGCGTGCGACGATAAAACACTTATTAAACAGTTAGAGGGCGTATCGCCCATTTTCGTGCGCGAGGCGGCGTACGTGGGTGTAGCGGCGTTTCTGCGACAAGCACAGGCAGTTCTGCGAGGAGCAGAGCCGACCGTTACTTTAGTCAGCGACCATGACGGTAACCCTAAGGACTTCTGTTTTATGCCCGTTACGCAGTATGGCGACGAAATGCGTACGGAAACGTATGACACAGCCAACGCGCTTCTTGACAGCTTTTTCGATGCGAAATCACAGGCACAGCGCGTGAAACAGCGTTCGGGCAATATCATGAAAACGCTGAGTAACGCCTATGAGCGGTTACTCCGCAAAATCGAGAATCGGCGATTAGAGCTGAACGAATGCGCCGGGAAAGAGCGTTTTCGCATATACGGCGATTTAATCAACGCCAACATCTACAAGTTAAGCAAAGGTGACACTGTGTTAGAATGTCAAGACTACGAAACAGGGCAGGACGTGCAAATCGAGTTGGACGTACGTCTCACGCCGCCGCAGAACGCGCAGAAGTATTACGCGCAGTATCGCAAGCTGACGACTGCGGAGAAAATCTTGCAAAAGTTTTTGGACGAGAGCGCGGCAGAGCTGGCGTATCTTGACTCGGTGATTGACGCGGCGAGCAGGGCAGTCACCGAAAGCGAAATCAACGCGATAAAAGACGAAGTTCGGGCAATGCGTGGTAAAAAGCCCGACAGCACGTCTAACAATAAGAAAAAATCGCTCAAAAGTAAACCGTTGCCGCCTATTCGCTTTACCGCCGCCGACGGTACGGAAATCTTAGTAGGGCGCAACAACAAGCAGAATGACGAGCTGACGTTCAAGACCGCGCGCGCCGACGATATATGGCTGCATACCAAAGACATTGCGGGCAGTCATGTGATTTTGCGCTGTTCGGGTAGTGTTGCGTCTCCCGAAACGCTCACCGAGGCGGCAGTCATTGCCGCGCGGCATTCCAAAGGCAGTGAATCCGGGCGCGTCCCCGTGGATTATACGGCAGTGCGGTATGTGAAAAAGCCGAGCGGCAGTAAGCCCGGGTTTGTGATATTCACGCATAATAAAACGCTGTATGTGAATCCGAAGGGTTGACGAGGCGTTAGAGGATATAGAAGCAGGGCGATGTCGTCCGGTTGAAGAGTTTATGGCGGAAGTTCGCAAGAGGTCTAATCTTTATGAGTAATTTGTATAGCTACATAAAAATGAAAGGTAAAAGCAACCCAAAATGAAAGAACTAAACAAAAACTATTCCCCCAAAGACTTTGAGGGGCGCATATACGCCGACTGGGAGAGCAAAGGTTATTTCCGTGCGCGAGTAGACGAAAACAAGAAACCCTACTGTATCGTGATTCCGCCGCCCAACATTACAGGACAGCTACACATAGGGCACGCGCTTGACAATACGTTGCAGGACATACTCATTCGCTACAAGCGTATGCAGGGATACTCTGCGCTGTGGTTGCCGGGGACTGACCATGCGTCAATCGCGACTGAGGCGAAAATCGTCGAGGCAATGAAAGCCGACGGCGTTACTAAAGACGACATCGGGCGGGAGGGTTTCCTTGAACGCGCGTGGGAATGGAAACGCGTTTATGGCGGAACAATAGTACAACAGCTCAAGAAATTAGGCAGCTCCTGCGATTGGGAACGTGAGCGGTTCACCATGGACGAGGGTTGCTCTAAAGCCGTACAAAAAGTATTCATTGACTTGTATGAGCAGGGGCTGATTTACCGTAGTGAGCGCGTCATTAACTGGTGCCCAACCTGCCGCACGTCTATTTCGGATATTGAGTGTGAATATGAGGAAAAAGACGGATTCTTTTGGCATATGCGCTATCCTGTGGCGGACAACTCCGACGAAAGCATTATTGTCGCGACGACTCGCCCCGAAACAATGTTAGGCGACTCGGCAGTAGCCGTTCACCCCGACGATACGCGCTATAAACACCTTATAGGCAAGATGGTGACGTTGCCGTTAGCTAATCGGGAAATTCCCATAATCGCGGACGAATACGTTGATAAAGAATTCGGGACAGGCGCGGTTAAAATCACACCCGCCCACGACCCTAATGACTTTGAGGTAGGCACGCGCCATAATCTGCCCCTGATTAAGATTATGGACGATAACGCAACGATTACAGCAATAACCGACGGCTACAGCGTGGGCGCGTATGAGGGCATGGAGCGGTATAAAGCGCGCAAAGCCGTGGTGAAAGACTTAGAGGAGCAGGGCTACCTCGTCAAGACTGAGCCGCACAAACACAACGTAGGTCATTGTCAGCGTTGCGGCACTGTTGTGGAACCCTGTGCCAGTCTGCAATGGTTTGTGAAGATGGACGAACTCGCCAAACCTGCCATGGACGTAGTGACGGACGGGCGGCTCAACTGGATTGCGAAACGATTCGAGAACTCCTACATGAGCTGGCTTGAAAATATCCGCGACTGGTGTATCTCGCGGCAGTTGTGGTGGGGGCATCGAATCCCTGCGTATCATTGCCAAAACGCCGACTGCGGTCACATTACAGTGAGCGCGGACGGCTGCGACAAGTGTAGCAAATGCGGCGGAACAGTCACGCAAGACGAGGACACGTTAGATACGTGGTTCAGCTCGGCATTGTGGCCTTTTTCGACACTCGGCTGGCCCGACAAAACGCCCGAGTTAGACTATTTCTACCCCACAAGCGTCATTGTCACAGGGTACGACATTATATTCTTTTGGGTAGCGCGTATGGTGTTCATGGGGTTGAGGTTTTGTGGCGGCAAGGAGGCAGGGTCTCCCTGCCCCGCGCAGGGCGGCGAAAAAACGGCTGAAAGTCGTTGCCGCCCGGAGTGTGGCGTACCATTTGAAGACGTATTCATTCACGGCATTATCCGCGACGCTAAGGGCAAGAAAATGAGCAAGTCGGCAGGTAACGGCGTTGACCCTCTCGAGGTAATTGAACAGTTCGGTGCGGACGCGTTGCGCCTTGTCATGGTCTATGGCGTGTCGCAGGAGAGCGACATTCGCTGGACGCAGGACAAGATTATCGCGGCGCGCAACTTCGCGAACAAACTGTGGAACGCCGCGCGATTCGTCCTCATGAACGTGGACGAAAACGCAAATCGCACACTTGATTTGTCAACGCTGACAATGGAAGACAAGTGGGTTCTGACTAAGTATAACCGCTTAATCAAAGAAGTCACGACTAATCTTGACGCGTACAATCTCGGCGTGGCGGTGGGCAAAATCCATGACTTCATTTGGGGTGTGTACTGTGATTGGTACATCGAGCTGACTAAATCGCGCAAGGCAGAGGCGGCAGGTGTTTTGTTATTCGTCATGGACGGATTCCTCAAACTTCTCCACCCTTTCATGCCGTTTATTACCGAGGAAATTTATCAGACTATGAACAATACCACCGACAGTATCATGGTTAGCGCGTACCCCGAATACTCCGACACGTTAGACTTCCCCGAAGACGAGGCGAAGTTTGACTTAGAAGTCGAGCGCGTAAAAGCGGAACGCGCCGCCGCACAGTTGCAGTTAGACAAAGAAAAAGAAACGCTGCGCTTGAATAAAGAGCTTGACAAAGCGCGCGGCGATATTGAATTCATTCAGAAGAAGCTGTCTAACGAGGGGTTCATCACTAAAGCTCCCCCTGCACAAGTGGAGAACGAGCGCGCGAAGCTGGCAAAAGCGCAGAAACGCGTGAACGATATTGAAAAGGCTTTGAAACAATTTAGCTGATATTCGTGACTACGTTTATATGAGAGATAGTATGTTTTTTAGGACGTTTTGTGCAATACTCGCAGTGATTACGGCAGCGTCCTGCCTGAAATTGTCGGCGATTGCCGCAGACACGGACTCGGACAACACGCCCGACGCGCCGATAATCACGACAGTACCCGTGCGCGAATACGAGAGCCGATTCAACCTGCCCGGGAATATGCGCGGTGTAATGCTGACTCAGAGGCAGGCGGCGAACAGCGTGGCAGAACTGTCCGATTGGGGCATGAACACAGCGATTATAACCCCCGACAGTTATAATACCGACCTTAATCAAACAGACCAACCCGACCAACTCGCCGAGGTTATTACTGCGGCGCAGGACGTCGGGCTGAATGTCTTTCTCGTGTTTGACGTCAACGCCGTAGTGTTCGCAGACGGCGGCGATATGTCGAGCGCACTTAACGCGCTAATCACCGAAGTTCATAAATTCACGTTGCGGTACCGCCCTGACGGTATTATTTTAGATAACTACTACAACGTGCGCGGCGAAGAAAGTTTTGAGCGATACATGACGTACGGCGCGGGAATCGGCTACGAAAATCACCTTTTTGATACCGTGCGCGAGTTTATCATAGCCGCCGCTGATACAGTCAGGCTCACCGACAACACAATCCCCGTCGGGTTGATGTTGAGGGACGTGTGGCGCAATCAAAACGATACTGCCCCGAGCGGCTCTAAGACTAACGCTGACTTTGAGGCGTTCGGCGACGGTTTTGCTGACACGTTGGGGTTGATTACGGATAACGCTGTGGATTTTGCCGTGGTACATACGCCCGACGCGCTCACCGAATCGGCAGTCAAAGTGCCCTTTGAAGAAATCACCAACTACTGGGGGCGAATCTGCAAGAATGCAGGGTTGCCCATGTACGTCCTGCACTATAATCAGCGCATAGGGGAGCAGAGCGCGGGTTGGTTAGGTGAAGACCAGCTCTTGCGGCAGATTTTGTCCGCGCGCGGTACACCCGCGTATGGGGGAAGCGTGTTTAACTCCGTTGGCGCGTTGCGGGAAAACCGCCTTAATTCCACCGACACGCTGCGCGCATTTTACTCGGCGCAAATCAACGAAGAAACGCTGTTTGAAAACTTGGAGCTTAACTCACCGCGCAGGCGTAACTACACCACGAGCGACGCGTTCGCGATTTTTCAGGGAACGCATGACGATAACTTCCCCGTGTACATCAATGACGAGCAAATCACGCTGAACGAGGCGGGTAACTTTTATTTGGAGAGCGCGTTGGAGGTGGGTATGAACCGCTTCACACTGCGCCACAAAGGACAGACTGTCAACTACACTATTGAGCGCAAGATTATCACGTTACACTCCCTTGACGCGGCGATTACCAACGGCAGAAAGTTGGACGTGGAGGGTGGTACGGCGGTGACAATCGGTGCAATCGCGTATAAGGGCGCGAGCGTTACGGCGACAATCGGCGGACAGAAAATCTCGCTCACTGAACAAAAAGTTCCCCTTGACGATTCGGGTTTGAATGTGTCATACGCACGATTCTCGGGTACGTATCACGCCCCCGCAGGCATAGTAGGCAGCGCGCAAAACCTCGGCACAATCAACGTGACCGCCGCTTATGCGGGGTTCGCCAACACGATTATCGGCGCGGCACTCAACGTCATCGCACTGCCCGACATTCCCGCACCTCCGCCCACGCAAGTTACGTGGTATGACCGTGACAGCGCGGGTTCAGGCGAGGTAGTGGGCAGGATTAACGCAGTACGCACAAGTAGCGAGAGCGTGCAATACGTTCGCGTATTAGCCAACGATACCCACACGTTCGCGGCGAATACGTCAGGCGTTACCCGCGACCCTAACTATTCGCCACTGCCTACAGGCGCGAAAGACTACCTGCGTTCGCGGGTGGGGGACTACGTAACTACCGTGAACGGCAAGCGTCTGCACAAAGACGATGTGACAGTAGAGAACGGCAACGGCATGGGCGACAATGCTTTAGTTGTCTTGGCAGGCGGCACAGCGTCGGGGAGTGCGTTTCTGCGTATTGCCATCGACCACCGTTCCACGTTTAATATGCGGCTTGGCGGCGTGGAATATTCTACAGCATGGGGCGGAGAATTCAACGTCAACCGTTTTGACGCTACGCATTTGTTCATTGACTTTGACAACGTAACGTCGGTGACACAGCTTCCGTCATTCGAGCATAACATGGTCTTTTCAGGCGGACGGTGGGAGACCGTCACAACGTCGGACATCACCAAGTTCAGGCTGATACTCGAACTGCGTCAAAAGGGCGCGTACGCAGGGCATTTGGCGCGCTATGACGAGTCGGGGCAGCTTATGTTGACTTTCCCGGTTAAGGCGAACTCCCTGTCCGGCATGAATATTGTCATTGACCCCGGTCATGGTGTGACCGCCTCGGGGTTCGACCCTGGCGCAGTCGGGCATATACGCGAGAGTGATGCTAATATTGCAGTAGCGCGGCAACTGCGGGATAAACTGCGCGCGCGCGGTGCGAACGCCGTAGTCCTGCCCACGCACGAGAGCGGGATTGAGGCGCGCAAACGCCCCGAAACGGCGCGAAATAACCACAATGTAGACTTGTTTATATCACTGCACTGTAACTCGGCTGCAGGCAACGGCGCGGCTAAGGGGCAGGAGGCGTGGTACTTCACGCCCTATTCTCAGCCGTTGGCGGCGGCAGTTTCGGCGAGCTTGGCGGGTTATTTCCGCGACAACGTATACGCGGACAAAACGGCGCGTAATCGCGGCGCGAAACAGTCAACTTTTTTAGTGACGATTCCGCAGGACTTTCCGTCAATTTTAGTGGAGATGGGATTCGTCACGAATATGGACGACGCAATGGCATTAGCCAACCCCGCGCATCAGGCAGGAGCGGCAACAGCGATAGCGGACGGCGTTCAAGCCTACCTGAGGTAATGGTAAATATTGTGTGACAAATTTTCGGTGATTTTATTGGTTTACCCTGTTGACAAGTCAAAAATAGTATGTTATACTGAATAGTAATATCATGTGAGTTATTGCATGAAAAAGTTTATTTACTAACAGTAAGGAGAAATTACAATGAAAAAACGCTTTCTGTCATTGTTGCTGGCGATGGTAATGATTGTTACGATAATTCCTGTCGTGACCGTTCCCGTATCGGCAAACCCCAACTCGCATACCGTTCGGATTGCAGCAGCTTCAGCCGAAAACTGGGACATTCACTGGCTTAGCGAACCTATCGTCATCACCGGCGCGCGCAACGAACCCTACAAAGGGAAAATCACTTTCCCTTCGGATACTCCTATTCACACGCTCACAAAATTGGCGATTATATCTGACATTGATTTCGTTCAACCGAAAAAACCTATGGAAGAATCCAACTACGGCTGGGAATTAGCGGCATGGATGGGTGGCGATGATTATATGTTCGCCTCTAACCCCGAAGATTTCCTTGCAAAGTTTGACCCATCCAAAGGCGTAGGTGCTGACCCTCGCGTGGACACTTCTTGGAAAGACTACTCGTTGACCATCGGCAACATCACGTTTAACGGCAACGTCTCAAGTACATCTCTCTACGAAGGCTTTTTCAAAAACCGCGACAAAGGCGAAACGGTTCACATCAAAGGGTTCACGTATGCTAACCTGTGGAACGCATGGTACAGCCCTGCGAACACGCTCACCGGCATTATTCCTGTACTCGGCAAAGACATGAATCCTCCGCTTGATTCGGCAAACGCAGACGCAATATGTTTCAACCTTCCCGGTTACGTCCCTCTCCAAACCGTTGAAGTTGAGTTTTACGTGACTAACCCGTTGGACAGAACAAACGAGTTTCCTCCGTCAACCGACGGCGCGGAAATTTACTTAGGCGCGCGCTACATGGGTTCGGACACACCGGCGTTCGGCGAATCCCAAAAAATTAGCGCAGACGGCGAATACACCGTTGACTTAATGTTCCCCGGTTCAGGCACACAAGGCGTGACTGACTTGGCGATTATGTCCAAAGGTGGTGACTTCAGCCCGACAAAACCGTTCATCGAAAAAGCGACTCCCGCGCCTCTTGCGTGGAGTGAGGGCGACGGCGTTCACTTGAAAATCACCGACGTTAAAATCAGCGGAACAGCATTAGCTGCCCCCGCTACTAAGCGTTGGATAGACATTTGTAAGGCGCAACCCTCTACCGAAGATGAAAGAGCGACCAACAGCAACTTGGTTATCCAAAAGCCGACGTATGTTGACGACAGCCCGTTCATCGGGTACATCAATGTTCCGTTGTGGAACGCGTGGCACAAAAACAGCCAAAACCTCAACGGCGGAACCAAAGTCGCAATCGGCGAAGACATTGACCCTGACGTTAATAAGCAAGACCACGCATACGGCGCGTCGTTGGGTAATGTTACCAGCATCAGCGTGACGTTCACTGTTTCGGGAATCGGCTCACCCGCGCAAATCAATTGCACTTGCTGGAAATGCACAGGCATATCGGCAAAGGGCACAGGCAAGATTGTGCAAGACCGCACATCTGACAAACCGCAAATGGCAGACGCGCTCCAACTTCTGCGTTTCGTAGTTAAGTTATCCAGCGAAATCAGCACAGGTGGGAAAGGCTCACCTGCGTGGAATGCGGCACTCATCGAAACAGATGCAGACGGCACACCCGGCATGGCTGACGCATTGCAGGTTCTGCGATATGTAGTCAAGCTGTCGCATAAACTCGTAGATGAAAACGGTAACCCGATTAGTTTTTAAGCCAAACAAGGGCTTTAGCTTGACGAGTAGCCAAACAAGGGCTTTAGCTTGACGAGTAGCCAAACAAGGGCTTCAGCTTGACGAGTAGCAAAGCCGACTAAACAAAACAAGAACTGTAGTAGGGACACCAAACGGTGTCCCTACTTTAATAGGAGGTGCAAATGGCACAAATTATAACAATAGCGAACCAAAAAGGCGGCGTCGCTAAGACGACGACTTCCATTAACCTGTCAGCGGCGTTGGGCAAACTCGGCAAACGCGTACTGCTTGCGGACATAGACCCACAGGGCAACTCTACGACGGGGTTGGGTATTCGAGCCGCTGATAAAAAACAGCTCAAAATAACGTCTTACGATGTTATTATGGGGAGTGCGCGCCCGCGTGACGCGATTATCAAGACTAAGTTTGACAACGTGTGGCTCATGCCTGCCACGCAGGAACTTGCACAAGCCGAGATTCGGCTAATCAGCAAGTGTAGGGAAGATGATGATAACAAGACGATTCAGTTACGTAAAGCGATTGTACAAATTAAAGACGATTATGATTTCGTCATCATTGACGCGCTGCCCTCCCTTGGCGTACTCGCGCTCAACACGCTTGCCGCGTGCGACCATATTATCGTGCCTATGCAGTGTGAGCCGTACAGCCTGGAGGGTGTGGCGGAGCTTTTCGCGACAATCAAGCGCGTTAAGCGCAGCACGAACAAATCGTTGCAAATTCTCGGCATTGTTTTTACCATGACGGACAAGCGGCTGATGATTAACCGCGACGTGATGAAGACGATTCGCCGACAGTTCCCCGAAGACGCGCTTTTCGCGACTGAAATTCCGCGTAACGTGAAAATCGCAGAAGCCCCGAGCCACGGTGAGCCGATTCTGTACTACGCTCCCGACTCAAAAGGCGCAGACGCTTATTTGAAGTTATCGAAAGAAGTTTTGAAACGGTTGAAATGAAAAAAAGGCGGCTAATCAGCCGCCTTTTTTATAGCAGTTCTGCTTGACATTTGCGTTTTATTCGCAGATAAATTTTGTGTTATACAAGGCGAAAATTTCGCGAATATACGCTTATATTTAAGAAATTTTCAACGCAGTATAACGCAAAATTTGCAAGTAGAAAATGTAAATGTCAAGCGGAACTGCTATATTATCACTATGCGCTAATTCACAATATAAGTCGGTGCCTCGGGCGTGACGGCATACTTAGGCATGAGGCTGTCCGCCGTCCCGTCATGTGGGCACACAGGCGGCAGGTGGTTGGGGTTATAATACCCCATCGAACCCGGACAACCGGGCCCTTTTCTCAACCCCGTCTCTTGACAGAAATTCGTCTCAAGCACACCACTCGCGTCAGCGAGTGCCTTGAAAGAGAGCGGCTTATCCGTGGGTATGACATTCTCCATGACCTCTTTCCACACCGCACCGGGGCGACGCCAACGGTCTTGATTATAGTCGTCCATTGCGCGGCTGTCGTCATAGCCAAGCCGTACTACGCCTACATAGTTGGGGGTCAACCCCGCGAACGTCATGTCCGACATACTGTTCGCAGTCCCCGTTTTACCCACCACGTCGATTCCGTTAATCGCCGCCTGTCCGTACGCAGTACCGCCTTGACGGTTCACCACGTCATACATCAGGCGATTCACGACGTACGCCGAATCCGAACCGATGACCTGCGTTCCCTGAACGTCTTTCTCAAGAATAATGTTATCTTGTCGGTCAACGATTTTGGAATAAAACGCAGGTTTGTAATACACTCCGCCCGTACCGAAAATCTGATACGCTCCTGCGACTTCGTGGAGGCGCACTTCAATCGCGCCGTTGCCGAGGGGCGAATAGTCCATGTGTAACGAGGGGTTCAGCTCCATGTTAAGCCGCGTCGTCACGAAATCGTACGACGTCTTGACACCCATCATATGCAGCGTACGCACTGCGGTTGTATTGGACGAGACCGCCATTGCCCTGAATGTAAACTGCCGCTGTCCGCTCACGCTGCCGCCGAAGTTAGGGGGCCACGATTTCATACTGCCTGGTCTGTCAGGGTCAGGAACTAACCCCGACCTGTCCAACAATAACGTGGAATAGGTAATCACACCTAAGTCAATCGCAGGGGCATACACCGCAAAAGGCTTGACTGCCGAACCGACGTGTCGTTTCGCTTGAACGGCTCTGTTAAACACCGAGTTACCGGGCTTGTCACCCACGCCTCCCGCCAACGCCACGATATTGCCCTCGTAGTCCATCAAAACAAACGCCGCCTGCATGGTGTCGCGCTCAGGCGTACCCGCGCTGTAACCTACGCGATTCTTGCGTATAATGAGTTCATCACGGAAAACTTCCTCAATCTTTTCTTGCATTTCCATGTCAACGCTCAAATAAATGCGGTATCCGCCTGAACGAAGTTTGTCGCCCGCGTCGGATTGCGAAAGCCCGTACGCCTCCGCAAATTCGTCCGTGATACACTTGAGCGCGGCGTCAATGTACCAGTTATGCGTGACTGTGTACTCGTTCCACCTGAACGGGTCTTTCAACAAATCGCTGCGTTCCATGTTTTGGTAGTACAAATCATCGTCATCATCGCCGTCTACTTGCAGACCTTGTGCCTCTTCCCACCGTTCGTCAATGTAACCGAAATAGTCGCCCTTACCGCCACACTTGCGTGTCAGGCTTCTGCTTGCATAGTCGTCCTCGTCCTCATCTTTAGGGTCAGGACAGCGACAAGCAGGGTTGATGGGTAATCGGAACTGAACTTGTTCATCGAGTGCCGCGTTATACTGGTCATACGACAATAACCCTTGGTCGTACATATTAAACAAAACGTGCCCCTGCCACTTGCGGTTCTCCCGCGGGTTAGAGTAGGGGTTCCACACGACAGGCGATGGTAAAAGTGCCACCATAATCGCCGCTTCCGCAGGCGTAACGTCCTGTATATCCTTGTCGAAGTAATACCGCGCCGCAGAACCTACGCCATACACCGTAGGGCCGAACGCCACACGGTTGAGATAACTCTCAAGTATATCGTTTTTGGAATGGGTCTGCTCAAGGCTGAGTGCGCGGAAAATTTCCCGCAGTTTCCGCCCGACGTTTACCTCATCGTCCCCCGTAATATCGCGCACTAACTGTTGTGTAATGGTTGAACCACCCTGCATCTTGTCCATACCGCCCATCAGCATTTCTTTAATGACAATCCCGCCCGTCCTGTGCCAGTCCACTCCGGCATGGTCATAGAACCGCTTGTCTTCGGTAGACACCAACGCGTCAATAACGTGTTGAGGAATATCCTCAAAGTCAACCCAGATACGGTTCTCGTCCGCGCTGAGCTGAAGAATCTCCACATAATCTTCAACTTCGGGGTCATACGCCATAAGAAAACTCGAATAGTTGAGTTCCACGTCTTTTAACTCAAGGTCATACATAGAGTCGGCGAATTGCGTGATATAAACAGTTAAAGCCACCGCCACAACGCACACGGTAATGACGATAATCAGCATAAGCGTGAGAAACGTCGTCCCAATTACCGAAAAGACATATTTAACCCCCTGCGCGGGCGTGAGCGCGCCTTTTCGCACAGGCTTGCGCTTGCCGCCATTGCCGCCGGGTTTTTTAGGCGGTGGTACGTCAGGTTCGCTTTTATATTGTTTACTCGGGAGTCTGTAAGCCATAAAATAACCCTCCTGCTAACTGATACGCGCGGCAGAGCCGCCCCGAATCGCTCTTGTTTAGCTTTCGTCAAGCTATCGGCGCGGCAGAGCCGCCCCGAATCGCTCTTGTTTAGCTTATGCCACAGCATTTCTTATATTTTTTACCGCTGCCGCAAGGGCAAAGTGCGTTCGCTTTTGAGCGTTCGCCCGTCTTTTTCTTGATGGTGATTTTCGCGCCTGCATTCTCCGCGAAAGCTTTCATGATTTGTTCACGTTCGGTCATTTTACGAACGGTCAGCACCATACGAATGGTGTCCTCGCGAATTAGCGCAATCATCTCATCATACATGGCGAACGCCTCATGACGATACTCAACAATAGGGTCTTTCCCCGTACCCATTGTCCGCATATAAATCCCCTGCTTGAGGTCGCTCATCGCGTCGATATGGTCCATCCAGCGCGTGTCCACACACCGTAGCAACGCATCGCGCTCGATATTCCTCATGATTTCGGGTGTGAACTCCGCCTCCTGTGCCTCATACTTCTTGCGCGCCCGCTCCAACAGCTCTTCTTCGATTGTGTCGCGGCTGATGTTGTTCAGCTCGTCGGTAGTATATTCAAAATCGGTGTCTTCGGTCAGACCGAACTCCTTGAAATGCCCGCGCAAACCGGGCAAGTTCCAGTCGTCGGCAACGTCCCCTTGGCAGAAAGTCGAGACTGTTTCGCGCACAGTTTCATCAAGCATTTCGCTGATGTTATCGCCGATGTTTTCGTCGTCAAGAACTTTGCCGCGTTGCGCGTAAATCGTAGTCCGCATTTGGGACATAACGTCGTCAAACTCAAGTACGTGTTTACGTGACGAGAAGTTGCGCGCCTCGACTTTTTTCTGCGCGTTCTCGATTGTCTTAGACAATATCTTCGTTTCAATGGGCATATCTTCCTCGACGCCGAGCGTGTTCATAATCCCGTTTAGGCGGTCGCCACCGAACAGGCGCATCAAGTCATCATCAAGGGACAGGAAGAACTGGCTCTCACCCTCGTCACCCTGCCGCCCTGCACGTCCGCGCAACTGATTGTCGATACGGCGGGATTCGTGCCGCTCCGTCCCGAGTATGAACAATCCGCCGACGCTGCGTACATCGTCCGCCTCCGGCTCGATTTCTTTCTTGAACTTATCCATTAAAACCTTGAACTCTTCGCGGGATTTGAGGATTTCCGCGTCCCCGGTTTCGGCGAACCCCGTCGCCTCATAGATTGCTTGGTCGATTAAATCCTCGTCCCCCTCGAACAAGCCTTCTTTCTTCATGCGTTTCCGCATTTCCGCGCGCGCAAGATACTCGGCGTTACCGCCTAACATAATATCCGTACCGCGCCCCGCCATATTCGTCGCAATGGTGACTGCGTTTTTCTTGCCCGCCTGCGCGACGATTTCCGCCTCCCGCGCGTGATTCTTCGCGTTGAGGACTTCGTGCTTGATTCCTTTTCGCTTGAGCATTTTAGACAGCAACTCAGAATGTTCAATCGAAACTGTACCCACTAACACAGGCTGACCTTTTTTATGACACTCGTGAACTTTCTCGATTGCCGCCGTATACTTACCGTTCTCGGTCTTATAGATTTGGTCGTTATGGTCGATACGAATGGCGGGTTTATTGGTGGGGATTTCCACAACGTCAAGCCTGTAGATTCCGCGGAACTCCTCTTCCTCTGTCATTGCCGTACCCGTCATACCCGAGAGCTTTTCGTACAACCTGAAGTAATTCTGGAACGTGATTGTCGCCAAAGTCTTAGACTCGTTTTTGATTTTGACGTTTTCTTTAGCCTCGATAGCTTGGTGCAACCCCTCGTTGAACCGCCGCCCGAGCATGAGCCGCCCCGTGAAACTGTCAACGATGATGATTTCGCCGTCTTTAACTACATAGTCAACGTCGAGTTTCATAATGCCGTATGCTTTGATTGCTTGGTTGACATGGTGAAGAATGGTGAGGTGGTCAGGGTCCATGAGGTTTTCGAGACCGAAAAACTCCTCCGCTTTTTTCACGCCCGACGGTAACAGCGTCGCGGTCTTTGCTTTCTCGTCAACAATAACGTCTCCGTCGTGGTGGTCGTGTTCTTCCTTAGAGTCCAACTCGACAACTTTCGCAACCTTAAATCCCTTAGCCAACTTGTTGGCGCGCTCATACAAATCGGTGGACTTGTCGCCGTGCCCCGAGATAATCAGCGGCGTCCGCGCTTCATCTATGAGAATGGAGTCAACCTCGTCAACAATGGCGTAATGATGTTCGCGCTGAACTTTATCGCTTTTACGGACGCACATATTATCCCGAAGATAGTCAAACCCGAACTCGTTGTTCGTGCCGTAGGTAATGTCACAGTTATACGCGTCGCGGCGTTGCGCGTTATTTTTTTCGTGTATAATCAACCCGACGCTCATGCCTAAAAAGCGGAACACACGCCCGATGATTTCCGAGCCGTAGCGTGCGAGATAATCGTTGACGGTGACGACGTGAACGCCGCGTTCAGTCAGCGCGTTTAGGTATGCGGGGAGCGCGGCAACAAACGTCTTACCCTCACCAGTTTTCATTTCGGCGATTCGCCCTTGGTGCAGAACCGTTCCGCCGATAATCTGCACGGGATATGGTTTAATCCCGATTACGCGCCACATAGCCTCCCGCACGACTGCGAACGCGTCGGGGTGAATGTCATTGAGGCTTTCGCCTTTGCTGAGGCGTTCTTTGAGCGCGTCTGTCTGATTTTTAAGCGTCCTGTCGTCCATTGCCGCATACCGCGTTTCTAAGTCGAGTGTTTTAAGTTTAAGCGGCTCAATGCGTTTGAGTTCTTTTTCTGAATAAGATTTGAATAATTTCATTATATATTTGCCCTTCTCTTTGTTTTTGCATTTATTAGACCTCTTGCGAAATTAAAATGCGGTGTCTTTGCGGTCAATTTTCCGCCATACTGCGTTGAAAATACTCGAAATGCACAAAGCATTTCTGCGTTTTTC
>Ga0082212_10002153_pt1 | contig 29000 bp, 28 predicted proteins | sample TergutNt197P3_FD_71548 | JGI IMG/M metagenome (GOLD analysis project Ga0082212, IMG submission 71548) | Neocapritermes taracua P3 segment gut microbial communities from Petit-Saut dam, French Guiana - Nt197 P3 | ecosystem: Host-associated > Arthropoda: Insects > Digestive system > Gut ...
TGCAGCTTTTCTTTTCCCAGAACAATCTTGACAGCGCGAATTTAGCGGAGCTTGTGAAAAAAAACACCAAAGCGTATTTGCAGCCCGAAAACAACCGCGAAATTAAAAGGGGCAAGAATATATATATACTTGAAAATATAAAAACCGTCGGGATATTGATAGAGTGCGGATTTTTGTCGAACCGCGAGGAAGCGCATTTGCTGACGCGGGACGATTATCAAAACAAACTCGCAAAAATAATATTCGCGTCGGTCGTGGAGTTTGAGCGAAAGTTTACGGATTAATATTACAGAGGAATTAAACATGAATATACCTGAAAATATTATATCTCAAAAGTTAAAAAATGTGTATTTTATAATCGGCGGCTCATGTGCCGGAAAGTCGACTGCGGCAAAATATCTTAGTGAAAAATACGGAATGTACTGTTACAGCACCGATAACATGAGAAAAACATATTATGAACGCGCCGACATGGAGTATCAACCGGCACTATGCCGAAAAATAAATGATTTTTACGAACTCAGTATAGATGAAGCATTGTTATATGAAGCAGATATTGCGAAAGAAGCAACGCCTATGATTATTGCCGACTTGATTGAATTATCAGGGAAACATGAAAAAATAATCTGCGAAGGCGTATATGCCGTGCCTGTTATTCCGTTAATTGATTATAATAAGAAAATATATTTATCTGCGTCTGACGAAATCATAAAAAAGGATTTTTTCAACAGACCCGCTCAATCTCTTATTTTAAAAAACATAATGAATCACACAGATATTACAGAATCGGAAAAAGAAAATCGTATCAATCACAGAAAAGATATTGCATGCGGTATAATTTCAAAATTAGACGAATTTATAAATAATAATATAAAACGGTATTACAGAGATGATAACAGCACGGTTGAAGATATGATGAATGTAATTGAACGGCATTTTGAATTAATATAATATTGAGGATAAAGGAATCAAAAAAACATGGCTAAAACTCCAAAAACAGTTTATGTCTGCACAAACTGCGGCGAACAAACCGCAAAATGGTTCGGGAAATGTCCGGCGTGCAATCAATGGAACACTATGCAGGAAGAAGATTATACTGCTCCTGTTGCTCCCGAAAAAGAAAACAAAAAAATAAACGCCGTTGAAAGATACCAAAGCAGTTCAACGGCTAAAACTTCTGTTTTGAAATTAAGCGATATTGATTTAAGCGACGAAATACGATTTAAAACCGGATTAAAAGAATTTGACAGGGTTCTCGGCGGAGGTTTAGTCAAAGGCTCGGTCGTTTTGCTTTCGGGAGAACCGGGAATTGGTAAATCTACGCTTTTGTTGCAGATATGCGACAAATTCCCGTCGGATTTTAAAATCATGTACGTGTCAGGCGAGGAATCGCAGAATCAAATAAAACTCAGAGCCGAACGTCTTTCTGTCGATTCAAAAAATCTGTATGTTTACACAGAAACAAATATCGCGAAAATACACAACGCTCTCGACGATATACAGCCGAATTTATTGATTATAGATTCTATCCAGACTATGTACGACAACAATTCGGCGAGTTCTCCCGGAAGCATAGTGCAAGTCAGAGAATCTGCGCTGTCTTTTATGCAAAAAGCGAAAACTCAGGAGATTTCTATTGTTATTGTCGGTCATGTAAACAAAGAAGGCGGTATTGCCGGACCGAAAGTTCTTGAACACATGGTTGACGCGGTGTTATATTTTGAGGGAGAACGTCAGCAGTCTTACAGGATAATCAGAGCGATAAAAAACCGCTACGGTTCAACCAACGAAATAGGCGTGTTTACTATGAAACAGGACGGATTATCCGAAGTTGAAAATCCGTCTGAAATGCTGTTGTCGGGTAGATTATTAGACGTTCCGGGAAACTGCGCCGTCAGCGTAATCGAGGGAACAAGACCGTTAATCGCCGAAATACAGGCGCTTGTCACAAATACTGCGTTCCCGTCGCCGAGACGAATGGCAAATGGCGTGGATTATAACAGATTGTGTATGCTTATCGCTGTGCTTGAGAAAAGACTGCGGTTAAAATTATCTATGCAGGACGCTTATGTAAACGTCGTTGGCGGGTTAAAAATAGAAGAGCCGTCCTGCGATTTAGCCGTTGTTTTGTCTATAATATCGAGTTATAAAGACATACCCGTGCATAACGATATAGTCGCGATGGGCGAAATCGGATTATCAGGAGAACTCCGGCAAATAAGCAATATCGACATAAGAGTGACCGAAGCGATAAGACTGGGATTCAAAAAAATTGTTTTGCCGCATAAAAATATAATCAACATAAAATCGAAAACCCCGGTCGAAATAATTTACGTTAAAAGTATTTTTGACGCTCTTGATTTGATTGTGTAGGGGCGCGTATTACGCGTCCGTGAATCAATGTTATTTATATTTTTACACGGACGACCAATGGTCGTCCCTACTGGAACTTTTTTGTTCATCCGGGACTTTTTTTCGATTGTTTTTAGGATTTTTAGGTTTGTAATATAAACAGCCGGAATCGTTTATTTCATTGACGCTGCTTGAAACCGAAGCCGAATAAATATTTTTAAGACCGCAAAAGCCGTCTTCTTGAAATTTGCAATTATCCGAACATCTGATGAGCATAGATAACACCTTTCATTTTTAAATTTAGTTTTAGTATATCTATCGTAATAAGTATTATTCTGAAAAAACAAAATTGTAACCGAATTGTAACAAAAATATGAAAAATATAATTTGCTCACATAAAATCTCCGAAGAAATCGAAGAAAATCTTATAAAACTTAACGTAAATCCAATAAAACTTCGCGGATTTGAAAAATACGGCGAAAATCACCCGTTGAGTTATCACCCCGATATGCTTTGTTTTAATTTACGTAAAAACAAATGGATTTTTTACGACGAAATTTATAAAATAAACAAAAATATTATAGATAAATTAAATTTTGAAATAATAACAACAGAAAATCCAAAATCACATAAATATCCAAACGATATCGGATTAAATGCCGCAATAGTCGGCGATAATTTGATATGCAATGTAAATTACACAAATAAAATAATTTTAGATTACGCGAATCAAACAGGCAAAAATATAATCGGCGTAAAACAGGGATATACAAAATGCTCGGTTTGTATAGTTGATGAAAATTCTGTAATAACGCCAGACGAATCAATATACAAAAAAGTTTTACAGAATAATATAAACGCGTTGATTATACAAAAAGGATATATAAATCTCGACGGTTATGATTACGGATTTATCGGCGGCTGTTCGGGACTTATAGACAAAAATAAATTAGCGTTTACGGGAGATATAACTCTGCACCCAAACTATAACGATATAAAAAGTTTCTGCGACAATAGGGGAGTGGAAGTTATATCTTTGTCAACGAAAAAATTATACGATTACGGAAGTTTATTATGATTAAGAAAAAAATTATCGCGTTTATACTAATATTAAATTTTATATTTTTATTTTCATGCGAAAATTCTGATGATTTTAATAATTCGAATAATTCAAACGAAACAACAGAATTAATTGAAATAATACAACCGCAACGAACAGATTATTTGCAAGAATTTGATGTTGTTTATGTGAGAAACGATTCTAATTTAAAAATGGATATTTATTATCCCACGAAAATAAAAAACATAGACGATAAATATAAATTAATTATGATGATACACGGCGGAGGCTGGATTGCGGGAGATAAAACGCAGCCCATGTATATGTTCAAGCCGATTATAGACAAATTACGTGAAAACGGATATATGGTCGTAATGCCGCAGTACAGCTACGCTTTGAATGAAAATAATCTATATGGAATATTAGGCGATATAAATATAGCTTTTTTATATTTATATGAAAATCGAGAAAAATACAATATCGACATAGATTCAATAGGAATTATGGGATATTCAGCAGGCGCGCATTTGGCTATGTTACATTCTTATATACCTAACGAAACAAAAGATGTTATGGATATAAAATATTGCCTGAGCTTTGCGGGTCCGACAAAATTTTACGGCGACGAATTATTTGAATATCCCGAACAGACGTTATATTTAATAGAAAATTTATTTAACGGTATTTACGAAGAAAAAGAACAGGAATATATGGAAGGGAGTCCTTATGCTCTTTTTGAATTTTATGAATACCTCGAAAAAATCCCGTTGTTTCTCGCGCATGACGAATATGACAACGTCGTGCCGTTTTCGCAATCGCAGGTTATGTACGACAAAGCCGTAGAAATTGGAATCGAGTGCGAATTTTTAAAACTTTCCGGAATGTATCATCAGATTGATTTTAGTTATTATCAAAATGACGAATATATTAATAGAATTTTAGATTTTATATATAAATATTCATAATTTTATATTAAAATATATGCATAAATAAAACAAGGCAAATAAATAATAATACGGAGGATAAAAATTTTATGGTAGTAGCCGGAGATTTCAGAAACGGGGTAACTTTCGATATGGACGGTTCCGTTTTTCAGATAATCGAATTTCAGCATGTCAAACCCGGAAAAGGCGCGGCGTTTGTCAGGACAAAAATAAGAAATGTAATCACAGGGGCGGTAACGGAAAGAACGTTTAACCCCTCGGATAAATTCCCCGACGCTTTTGTCGAAAGAAAAGATATGCAGTATTTATATTCAGACGGGGAATTATATTATTTCATGGATATGGAAACATACGAACAGGTTCCGTTGAATAAAGAAAAATTACCCGATAATTTTAATTTTGTAAAAGAAAACGAAATGGTGAAAATTATATCGTATAAAGGCAACGTGTTCGGGGTTGAAATCCCTAATTTCGTGGAACTAAAAGTAATCGAATCAGAACCCGCAATCAAAGGCGATACGGTAAATAATACTATGAAACCCGCAACACTTGAAACAGGGGTGACAATAAAAGTGCCGATGTTCATAAACGAAGGCGATATGCTTCGAATAGACACAAGAAACGGTGAATATCTTGAAAGAGTAAAACAATAAAATAAATATATAAACAAACATGAGGTATAAATAATATTTATGGATATAAGTAAAAAAGTCGCGTATTTAAAAGGTCTTGCCGAGGGCTTGGATATTTCGTCGGATTCAAAAAACGGCAAAATAATAAAAGGCATTCTCGACGTACTGGAAAACATGGCGGAATCGGTTGAATCGTTAGAAGAAGACAACGAATATTTCGAGGATTATATAACCGAAATTGACGACGATTTAGGTCAACTCGAAGAAGATTTCGAAAAGACATGCGGATATAAATTATACAAAAAAGAAAATGATTTAGACGAGATTGACGACGAAGAAGATGACGATGACGATTTTGAGGATTACGAGTATTTTGAAGATGACGACGATGACGAGGATATTTTAGCCGACGGCGAAATTCTCGACGGTATCGTAGAGATAAAATGCCCGAAATGCGGCAAGCATATATTTGTCGAAACCGACGATTTGCTCGACAGCGACTATATAAACTGCACGGAATGCGGCGGTGATATTACGGTAATAAACGAAATAAAAGACGGCTGTTCATGCGGACATTGCCATAATGCAGAAGAAAACGAAGAAGAACAAGACAATCCGGATGAATTGAAATTTTAATAAACTTTACACTTACCACTTACGATAGGCGGAATCAATTTCCGCCTTTTTTGTCGCGTTCAATCATATAAATATAAATCGTATCATAAATATAAATATATAAAATACTAAATAAAAAGGTAATATATTTATGAAAAAATACGATAATAAAGAAAACCCAAAAGAACTTGAATATTTCGATTATAAACGCATATTCAACGAAAATTTAAAATCCGACAGTAATGGAAAAAATACGCCCGGAAATGAAATCAGTAAACAAGATAAAAGAAAAACAAAAGAAAAAAAATATATCGCCACTTTTTTAATCCAGTCTGTTATATGCCTTATAATTATCTGCAGTATAATCATAACAAAATATACAAACCCAAAAACATTTGTATCGGTTTCGTCTGTATTAAACGGTTTATACGAAAATAATATAACTTTGTCTGATTTAAACAGGATAATCGACGAAAAAATACTGGGCAACGAAGCGTTGGCGGCTTTTTTTAACATGCCTGTAACACAAAATCAAGAAAATCACGAATAATATGTATATAAAAATCAAAAAAATCAAGATACATATTATATGTCTTTTTTTGCTGTTATTATTTGCGTCGATTAATTTTTCGGTATATATATTGATATTATTTTTTTGCGTTTTTATCCATGAAATGGGGCATATCTTATTGATAAAAATAAACAGGCTTAATATATTAAGTATAGAAATACTGCCGTTCGGCATAAATATTTTAACGGATAAAAACCGGATTACGTCATATAAAACAGATATAATAATAGCGTTGAGCGGACCTGCCGCGAATATTATATGCTCGGCAGTTATTTTAACGGCAATAAAACTCAACGGGTACGATTCTGTTTTGTTTTTCGCGTTTCTTACAAATATAATATACGCCGGTATAAATTTATTCCCGGTAAAAAGTCTCGATGGCGGAAGAATAGCAGAATTTATATTAAAGATTTTTCTCCCAGATAATTTATCGAGTATCGTGTTTTCCGTTATATCGGCGGTTTTTCTTGGGATTCTAAGCGTTTTCGCTTTGTTTGTGCTAATGGTCACGGGATATAATTTTACGCTTATTCTATTATGCTGTTATTTATTTTACACGATTCATTTTTCACCGAGACAAAAAACGAAATAAAATAAAAAGACAAAAAATTTGTCTTTTTATTTTTGAAAAATTTAAAATAAAATCTTGCGCATATATGTAAAATATGTTATAATGATTTTATATTGCTTTTAAATGCGAAAATTATAATATATGCGGAGTTTAAATAAAAATTATGGATGAAATGAACGGTATAGTCGAACAGCCTTATTCTGTAAGCCTTGATTTGCTCGTGAAATTTTTACGTTTGGCTGAAATATATATGCCTGAAAACAAAGAAGAAATTTTAGTAACAAGAAAAGACGTAAACCGTCCGGGACTGCCGTTTACGGGTTTTTTTGAATCGTTTGAATCAGACAGAATACAAATCATAGGCAAAACAGAGCATAAATATTTGCAGAGTCTGAACGATATTCAAAGAAACAAATGCCTGAAAGAATTTTATTCGACTAAGCCTATATGCACGGTTTTTACAACGAATCTTCCCGTTTTTGACGAGGCTATGTTTCACGCGAAAGAAAACGATGTGCCGATACTCGCCACAACAGACACTACTTCGGCTTTTATGGCTGCGCTGATTCCCAAATTAAATCTTGAGCTTGCGCCGAGAGTTGGGCTGCACGGGGTATTTGTGGAAATATACGGCGAAGGCGTTTTAATACTCGGCGACAGCGGCATAGGCAAAAGCGAAACTGCCGTTGAGCTTGTCAAAAGAGGGCACAGGCTTGTCGCGGACGACGTAGTCGAGATAAAAAAAGCTTCGGCTATAACATTGTTCGGCACGGCTCCCGAAAACATACGGCATTATATAATATTGCGAGGGATAGGCATTGTCGATGTTAAGCGTATATTCGGCATGGGTTCGGTAAAACTGACTGAAAAAGTAGATTTGATAATAAAACTTGAAGAATGGGAACAGGGAAAAGCTTACGAGCAATTCGGGCTTGAAAACACTTATATGGAGATAATGGGGATAAAAGTGCCGTCTTTACTGATACCGGTAAAACCGGGGCGCAATCTTGCGATAATACTCGAAGTCGCGGCGATGAACAACAGGCAGAAAAAAATGGGTTATGACACCGCGGTGGAATTCAATAAAAAATTGATGGGCGAAAAAGTTGAAGAATAGTCACATATATTTGCGTTTGGTCTCAAGTAAATGTTAAAAAAATATAATAAAAACGTAAAAAAATTTCAAAAAAGATGAGCTTTTGTGATTGACTTGTGATTGGCGGATTGTATAATAGTAGCAAATAGTATCGGAACGCCTGATAAAACACAAGATGTAGCGTTTATTTTGTTATATTTTATATTCTGGAAAAACTAAAAATAAAATATAAATTTAAACAAAAAACAAAACAAAGAAAAGAGAGGAAAAGTTTTATGTACAAAATAGGCATTGATTTAGGCGGTACGAACATTGCGGCGGGTATCGTCGATGAAAACTACAATATCATAATAAAAGGCAGCGTTCCAACCAAAGCAGACAGGGGAGACCCCGAAGAAATTATAAAAGACATGGGCGCACTCTGCAATAATCTTATAAAAGACGCGGGACTTACCGTAAAAGACATCGAATACGCCGGTATAGCGACCCCCGGAAGCGCGGACCCTGCGCTCGGAATGGTGCATTACGCAAATAACCTGCCGTTCGTTGAGTTTCATATAGCCGACGTTCTGAAAAAATATCTCGACGTAGAAACTGTTCTCGTCGAAAACGACGCGAACGCGGCGGCAAAAGGCGAAGCTATCGCGGGAGCGGCAAAAGGCTGTAATCACGCTATAGTTATAACGCTTGGGACAGGGCTTGGCGGCGGCATAATTATCGACAAGAAAGTCTATGCCGGATTTAATTTCGCAGGGGCTGAACTTGGGCACATGGTTATAGAATATAACGGCAGGCAATGCACATGCGGGCGTAAAGGCTGCTGGGAAGCGTACAGCGCGGCTACGGGATTGATAAACATGACCAAAGATAAATTAAAAGTCACGAAAGAAACAGACACGGTAATGCATAAATTAGTAGAAGAAAACAACGGGGAAGTAAGCGGCAGGACGGCGTTTACCGCGGCAAGACAGGGGGACAAGGCAGGGCTTGAAGTAGTTTCTGAATACATAGACTATTTAGTCTGCGGCATTTCAAATATTATAAACATATTCCAGCCTGAGATTTTATGCATAGGTGGCGGAGTGTGCAACGAGGGCGAATATCTGACGAAGCCTTTAATCGAAAAAGTCAACAAAGAACAATATACAAGAGACAACGCGAATAAAACCCAGATAAAAATAGCCGCGCTCGGAAACGACGCAGGAATAATCGGAGCGGCTGTTTTGGGAGTATAAAATATCACAAAGAATAATATAAATCAATTTTTTACAGGAGCTTGATAAATGAATAAAAGATCACACAAACTATCTAAATTATCTAAACCCCAAATGCTCATTGCTATTCTTGCTTTTATAACCGTATTGGCAGTTTTTGCCTTTATGGTAAGACCAGCGCACGCGGACGAAGCGATTTATCATTCTAATCTGAGAATCTACGAAGGACAGCACAGCGACCATGTAACTCTTGAATTTCATAAACTTCCTCAAAACGGCATAGAAAGCGACGCGAAAGAAATCATTGAATTGTCAAAATCTATTACAGGAGGCATATCGGACGATTACGGCAAATTAAAAGCAATCCACGATTGGGTAGCCAATAACATTTACTACGACTGGGATTCTTTTTACGGCGGCGGCAGAAGCGAAAATTTCGCTTTGACTACTCTGGAATCCAAAAAAGGATTGTGCGCGGGTTATTCAAGCCTGACTATAGCGTTACTGAGAGCGGCGGATATTCCCGCAAAATACATAAGCGGCATTCTTATAGACGATAATCAGCCTCACGCGTGGTGCGAAGTTTTTATTGACGGCAGATGGGTCATAATAGACGTTGCGGCAAACAGTTTAAACAGATATGAAAACGGCGTGTTTCACCCGAAAGTGCCGTGTAAAGACGAATATTTTGACATATCAATAAAAGATGTTTCGGATACCCATAAATATAACGAATATTCAACTGTTATCACAAACGGCATGTTCAAAGCCATAACGAGTATTACGAGCGTTGCGATTCCTAAAGGGTTCACGCATATCGGGGAAATGGCGTTCAGGGACTGCGTTAATCTGACGAATGTAATTTTACACGAAGGCGTTGAAATTATCGGCACGGGAGCGTTTTATAACTGCGTAAAATTAGAAAGCATAGAAGTTTTTTCGGCTTTATCGGGTATCGGCGACCACGCGTTTTCCGGATGCATGAATTTATCGGGAATAACCGTTCCGGGTAAATTGGATTATATCGGAAATTATGCTTTTCAGGCGTGCGAAAAAATGACGGAAGCAAATTTTCTTGCGGGAGTTGAACATATAGGCAACAACGCGTTTTCCGGATGCCGAAGTCTGTCGAATATAGAAATTAACGGAAACGTTGGAAAAATCGGGGATTACGCGTTCTGGGACTGCCAGAGCCTTAATGAAATAATCCTGCCCGACACTATATCAAGTTTAGGCGAAAATGCGTTTGAAGGCTGTATAAACCTAACGATTTACGGTGAAAGCGGCTCAGCCGCTGAAAAAATAGCGAAATTGAAAAATATATCTTTCGTTGAAACAATCGTAGAATTTAAACCTAATCTGGTTCCGTTGAGCGAATATATATTTGAGGACGAAAACGAAGAAGAAATCGAAGAAAACGACGTCCCTCTCACCGCGCATGTATTAGAAGAAGATATGCCGTCTGGAAACGCGGCAGCGATACCGTCGCCGCAGAAAGTTTTCGTAAATAATAAACAGGTAGAGTTTGACGCTTATAATATCAACGGCAACAATTATTTCAAACTCCGGGATTTAGCGTATATTTTAAACGGCACAAACAAACAGTTTGAAGTCGGTTACGACGACAAAACCAAAGCGGTTACTATGACAAGCGGAAAACCGTACACAAAAGTCGGCGGCGAAATGGCATTGATGAAAAACAAAACCAATAAAACCGCGATACCTTCGCCGTCAAAGATTTATATTGACGGAAAAGAAGAAAAACTCGCCGCTTATAATATTGACGGCAATAATTATTTCAAGCTTCGCAGTATCGGCGAAAAATTCGATTTCGGCGTAGAATGGGACGAAAAAAACAACGCGATTATGATAAATACAAGCAAAAAATATGTTGCTCCGTAAAAAACAAAAAATATTTAAAGTAAAATAAAAATTTATATACCTTACAGGGGCTGAAAATTTTCAGCCCCTGTAAAAATTATAACGAATTATTTTGAATCATTATTTTTTAATAAAAAATACATAAATATATGTTATAATATAATTTTATTATAATTTACGCAAGTCATATCAGGGAGAAAATAAAATGTCGAAAATAACAGAAAAAATAGAAAAACTGTCTTTGCCCGTCGTAGTTACAAGGGGCTTGATAGTTTTTCCCGAAATAAACGTAGGGTTTGAAATGAACCGGTCAAAATCACAGAAAGCCGTCGAATACGCCGAAAAAAACGACAGGATAATTATGATTGTTTCGCAGATAAAAATGGAAACTGACGACCCGTCGCCGAAAGATATATATAAAATAGGCACAATAGCGAAAATTAAACAGTCGGTAAAACTCGCGGACAACAATTATAGGATTATTGTCGAAGGTTTGTCGAGGGCTGAAATTATATCGTTTGACGATTATATAAAAGATTATATTTCATGCGAAGTCTTGAAAAAAGAAATACACCTGCAAAATAACGGCGGGATAAAAGGCGAAGCCGCGATTTCCGAAACCATGAAAGTTTTTGAAAAATACGGGCGTTTTATCCCGAAACTTTCAAACGAAATAATGACGGTTTTATACTCGATAAAAAATCCGGGGATTCTGGCAGATTTTATCGCGGCGAATATATATTTTAAATTAGAGAGAAAACAGGAACTTCTCGAAGAATTTGACCCGCTCAAACGCCTTGAAAAATTGTCTGTCATACTCGAAAAAGAAATTGAGATGCTTGAAATCGAAGAACAGATACATAAAAGGGTACGCGGGCAAATCGACAAACACCAGCGCGATTATTTTCTCAGGGAGCAGTTAAAAGCGTTGAAAAACGAACTCGGCGAAGATGAGAATAATTTCAATGTTAATAATCAGGACGAAGATATAAACGAATATATAAAAAAATTAGAAAATCTCAAAAAAAACTTATCGAAAAATATTTATGACAAATTAAAAAAAGAAGTGGTGAAACTCCAGAAACAGTCGCCGAGTTCCCCCGAAAGCTCAGTCATAAAAAATTATCTCGATATATGTTTTGAAATCCCGTGGAATATAAAAACAAAAGACCATATAGATATAAACGCCGCCGAAAAAATATTGAACGACGACCATGACGGGCTATTTAAAGTCAAAGAACGCATACTTGAATTTATCGCGGTAAAACAGCTAAAACCCGAATTAAAAGGTCAGATTTTATGTTTTGTCGGACCTCCCGGAGTAGGGAAAACTTCGGTAGCGTCGTCGATAGCGAAAGCAATCGGTAGAAAATACGTAAGGGTCGCGTTAGGCGGAGTGAGAGACGAAGCCGATATTAGAGGTCATAGGAAAACATATATCGGCTCAATGCCGGGAAGAATAATAAACGCGGTAAACGAAGCCAAAAGTTTAAATCCGTTATTATTGCTTGATGAGGTGGATAAACTCACAAGGGACGCTCACGGAGACCCTTCGTCAGCTCTTTTAGAAGTGCTGGATTCGGAACAAAATAAATCGTTTAGAGACCATTTTGTCGAACTTCCCGTTGATTTATCTGATTGTATGTTTATCGCCACGGCAAATACTACCGAAACTATTCCCAGAGCTTTGCTTGACCGTATGGAAATAATCCAGATAACAAGCTATACGAGAAACGAAAAACACAAAATAGCCGTAAATCATCTTGTTTACAAGCAGGCGAGAAAACACGGGCTTAACAAAAAAACTTTTAAAATAACGAATGATGCTTTATATGAAATGATAGATTATTATACAAGAGAAGCGGGAGTAAGAAATCTTGAACGGGAGATTGCTAATGTGTGCAGAAAATCCGTCAAAAAAATGCTCAGGGAAGGCAAAAAATCAATAACCGTCGATATTGCCGTACTTACCGAGCTTCTCGGACACAGAAAATATAAAGACGATTCATATTCAAAAGAAGAAGAAGTCGGGGTAGTGAACGGTTTGGCATGGACTGCGATGGGCGGGGAAATATTGCAGGTAGAAGTCGCAATTTCCGACGGTACAGGCAAAATAGAACTGACAGGCTCTCTCGGCGACGTTATGAAAGAATCGGCAAGAACGGCAATATCTTTTATCCGTACAATCGCGAAAAAATATAATATAGATTCTGATTTTTACAAAAACAAAGATATACATATACATTTTCCTGAGGGAGCGATACCAAAAGACGGTCCGTCTGCGGGAATAACAGTTGCCACAGCGATATTTTCACAGCTTACGGGTTATCCGGTCAAACGTGATATTGCTATGACGGGAGAAATAACGCTTCGGGGCAGGGTATTGCCAATCGGTGGATTAAAAGAAAAAACAGTCGCCGCTTTTAGGTCAAAAATAAAAGACGTGATACTCCCGGACGACAATATCCCGGATTTAGAAGATATAGACGATATTGTGAGGGAAAACCTAAATTTTATTCCGGTAAAAAACGCTGAAAAAGTCTTTGAAAATGCGATAGTATTCCCAAAGCCTGTTATAGAGTGTAAAGAAATAGAGCCGAAAATAGATTTATATTCGTCAATTATGCCTCCGGTAATTCCGGATAATATCGACAATACAAATACAATTCCACAGGGGGTATATAACGTAAAATGATAAACGATGAATTTGAGCAGGTCAAAGATTTTCACAGAGTATTCGGAAGCCCGGTAAGCGAAACGCCTGTTTTAATGCCGGAACAACGCGCGAAATTTCGTTCGGGATTCATGCTTGAGGAAATACAGGAATTTATAGATTCAAAAAATATATACGACCAAGCCGACGCTATGATTGACCTGATATATTTCGCGTTGGGGACTTTAGTCGAAATGGGCGTAAAACCTAAAGAAATTTTTGATATAGTGCATAACGCGAACATGACAAAAATATGGAGCGACGGCAAAGTACACCGCCGCGAGGGTGACGGCAAAGTGATAAAGCCTCCTGAATGGGAAGACCCGTACCCGAAAATAAAAAATATAATTGACAAAACAATGTAGGGCGGGGGCTCTGCTCTCGCCGTTATCAGAGGTTAATTTTTATGAGCGGTAAAAAAGTAAATTTCAACAATACAAAATTCATAATAAGCGCGGGATTTACAAGTCAAATATTAAAAGACAAACCGCATATCGTATTTTCCGGACGTTCAAACGTCGGGAAATCCACGCTTATAAATAAACTTGTAAATCAAAACAAACTCGCCAGAACGTCGTCTTCTCCGGGAAAAACGATTACGATAAATTTTTTTGAGACTGACAAAGCTTTTTATTTGGTTGATTTGCCGGGTTACGGTTACGCGAAAAGAGCCGAAACTGACAGAAAAAAATGGTCGGATTTAGTCGAGGGATATTTTAAAGAAAACGCGAAAAATAAAAATTTTAATTTTATTAATCTAATCGTGCAGCTTATTGATTTAAAAGTCGGCGCAACGGTTGACGATTTAGCGATGATTAACTACATGAACAATTTTGAAATCCCGTATATTATAGTCGCGACAAAAGCCGATAAATTAAATAAAACGCAGCGTGAAATAAATTTAAACAAGTTAAAAAGTGAAAATCCGGACTGCGAAATAATACCGTTTTCTTCGTTGTCCGGCGAAGGTATAAACGAAACGAGGAGTTGTATTTTAAATTGTGTGAAATAAATCAAGAAACATTAATATCAATTTTGATTAAAAAATTTAATAAAAATATAATCAACGCAAATTACGAAACCCAGCAACTAAAAGGCGGTACAGTCGGCGATGTTCGGCTTGTCACAGGTATCGCTGAAACTTCTGACGGTGAAAAACTGCCGTATAAAATTGTGGTGAAAACGCAGCATAAATGGGAACGCCAAGGCGATCCGAATTCATGGCGCAGGGAATATGATTTATATACGTCGGATTTAGGTAATTTGTTTTCTGACTCGCTTCGCTGGGCTGAATGTTATCATACGGAAATGAACAAAGAAGAAACGCAAACGAAGTTGTGGCTCGAATATATTGACGGTGTGGTGGGCAAAAATTTAACAATAAAAATGCTTGAAAAAGCCTCGGAAGAACTCGGACGGTTTCAAGGAAAATTGTGCAAAAATCCGCCTTTATTAAATAACAGTTCTTGTTTTACGCAAATATCATGGGCGGGAGATTATTATAAAATACATCGGAAACAAACGAAAGAATATAAATATATCCGGGCTAAAAATTGCGAAATTCCGGATTATTTAAAACAAATGCTGGTTGATATTGACGAAGAGACAGAATCAATATACGCAAATATCGAAAATATGCCGGTAATTTTTTGTCACCGTGATTTTTGGCATGAAAATATAATTTATTCAAACGGAAAAATAATACTAATTGACTGGGATTGCGCGGGCTGGGGATTTATGTTCGAGGATATTATTCAACTTATTTGCGATGAAACGGACGTTGAATATCTTTTTGAATATTATAACAAATTCATTCCGGCTTATATAAAAGGTATTTCAGAATACATAGATATTTCAAAAATTAATGATATATATTTATACGCATGGAAAATGCTTTTACAATTCGGGCATAATCTTGTACGTTGGTATATGCAGGCAGAATCGTCTGGCGAAAAAAATCAAAAAATAGAAACATTGCAAAAATTATATGAGTTAAAGGATATAAAATTTTAAAATGAAGGAGATGTAAAGCATGATACTTTACGAAAATTTTCATGTAAATTCAAAAGGGCATCTTGAAATAGGCGGGTGTGATTCTGTCGAACTTGCGGGAAAATACGGCACGCCTTTATATGTCATGGACGAAAATCAAATACGGCGAAACTGCCGCGAATATAAAAACGCGATAAAAAAATACTTCGGCGAAAATAATGGCGACATTGCGTTCGCGAGCAAAGCATTGTCGTTTAAAGGCATATACAGGATTATCGCCGACGAAAATATATACACGGATATTGTTTCGTCCGGCGAACTCGAAACGGCGAAAGCCGCGGGATTTCCGTTAGAAAAAGCGTTTTTTCACGGAAATAATAAAACTGATTTTGATATTGAACACGGATTAAAAAATAATATCGGGATTTTTGTCGTAGATAATCTTGAAGAAATAGATAAATTAAACGAGTTATGTGAAAAATATAACAAAAGGCAAAAAATATTGTTGCGCGTAAGTCCGGGAATCGAGCCCGAAACTCACGCGAAAATCATAACAGGCGGAGTAGATTCAAAATTCGGTATAGCAATCGGAACTGGTCAGGCAATCGAAATGGCGGGATATATATTAAAACAAAAAAATCTGGAATTCATCGGGATTCATTGTCATATCGGTTCGCAGATTATGCAAATCCAGCCGTTTATAGATACGGCTGATTGTATGCTTGAATTTGCGAAAGATATAAAAGACAAATATAATCATGAAATCGAAATTGTGAATCTCGGCGGGGGATTCGGCGTAAAGTATTTGCCTTCACATGAAAATTTCAGCATTGAAGATGGCTTAAAAGTTGTCGCGGAATATGTAAAAATAAAATGCGGCGAGTTAAATATAAAAATCCCGAAGATAATTTTTGAACCGGGACGGTCGATAGTAGCGAACGCCGGAGCGACTTTATATACGGTCGGGACAAATAAAAAAATCACGGGATATAAAAATTATATTTCTGTTGACGGCAGCATGGGCGATAATCCGAGATACGCTTTATACGAAGCTCCGTACACAATAGTCGCGGCAAACCGTATGAACGATAATCTTGAAATTACTGCGGCGGTAGTAGGCAGATGCTGTGAAAGCGGCGATTTTATTCAGGAAAACGTAAAACTCCCTGATTTGCAGCGCGGTGATATTTTAGCCGTACTTATAACGGGAGCGTATAATTATACAATGGCGATGAATTACAACAGACTGCCAAAACCCGCAATGATATTTGTCAAAGACGGTGAAAGCAGAATAGCGGTAAAACGCGAAAGTTACGAAGATTTAATGAGAAATGAGGTATAAAATTTATGATTACAAAACGAATTGAAACCATACAAAAAACGTTAAGAAAAAAAGATAAACCGTCTGCCGTTATTATAATGTCTGAACAAAACAGAAGATACATGACAAATATATCGACGTCGAGCGGGTATGTTATTATAACCCCGGAAAATAAATATTTTTTCACGGATTCAAGATATATAGAATTTGCGAAAAAAAGCCTCGGGGATATATATACAGTCGAACTTTACCCGAAGGAAAACGAAAAAAAATACTATAAAAAAATTCTTAACAAAGAAGATATTAAAAATATATTGTACGAAGAAAATTATTTGACTGTTAAATCAAAAAAAAATTTCGATAAATTGTTTGAAAAATTCACGCTTGCTGAAAGCGACGGTTTGATTGAAAAAATACGTGAAGTAAAAGACTTTACAGAAATAGAAAACATAACGAAAGCGCAAAATATAACAGATGACGCATTCACGCATATCTTAAAAATCATATCTTCGGATATAAATATGATAACAGAAAAAGACATAGCCGTCGAGCTTGAATATTATATGAAGAAAAACGGAGCGGAAAATATAGCGTTTGATATAATCGCGGTATCGGGGAAAAAATCGTCATATCCGCATGGTCAGCCAGAAAATATAAAATTATCAAAAGGTTTTCTGACGATGGATTTTGGAGCGTTATATAACGGTTATTGTTCGGATATGACAAGGACTGTGTGTATCGGAAAACCGGATAAAAAAATGCTTGATGTATATAATCATGTAAAATCCGCGCAACTTGCGGCGTTAGATAATATAAAAGCAGGGATTGACGGGGTGGAAGTAGATAAAGTTTCACGCGATATAATAAGAAACGCGGGTTACGGCGACAATTACGGTCACAGTCTGGGGCATTCGTTAGGAATCGAAATACACGAAAGTCCCGGATTTCAAAAATCGTTAACCGAAGATGAAAAGAAAAAACTGCCTAAATCAAAATTAAAAGAGCGCGAAAAAAATAAAGTTATATTATCCGAAAACATGGTTATAACGGTAGAGCCGGGAATATATATCGAAAACGAATTCGGCGTCAGAATAGAAGATTTGGTCGTGGTAAAAAACGACGGCTGCGTAAATTTAACGAAAAGCAGTAAAGATTTAATTGAATTGTAAGTTATAAGTTTTATTTATGCTTGATATAATAAAAAAATATATTTAAACCTATTGCATTTTTATTCATTTTGATGTATAATAATACAAAACTATAGTTTAATAATTTTAAATATTTGGAGGCAGAAGAAATTTTATGGCGAATATAACAGAAAAAAATCAAGAATTGATTAATCTTCACGACGAATACATAATGGGGACATACGGACGTTATCCCGTTGTATTAATCGAAGGAAAAGGCGCGACTTTAACAGATATGGACGGTAAAAAATATGTTGATTTTACAAGCGGGGTTGGCGTAAACTCTCTCGGAGCGTGCAACAATTCGTGGATTTCGGCGGTAACGTCCCAGCTTAATAAAATCCAGCATGTTTCAAATTATTTTTATAACGAAGCAAACGCGAAACTGGCTGAAAAATTAGTCACGCTTGCGAAAATGAAAAAAGCATTTTTCGCAAATTCAGGAGCCGAGGCAAACGAAGGCGCGATAAAACTCGCAAGAAAATACAGTTTTGACAAATACGGCGAGGGCAGGGGAATCATACTCACATTAAAAGATTCTTTTCACGGAAGAACGATGACGACGCTTGCCGCTACTGGACAGAGCGTATTTCATAATTATTTTTTCCCGTTCCCGCAGGGATTCAGATTTATCGAACGCAACAATATTGAAGAATTTAAACAGGAAATCGCGAATAATTCTGATATATGCGCGATTATGGTTGAACCTGTGCAGGGCGAAAGCGGCGTTAATTTGATATGCAAAGATTATATTCAGGAAGTCTGGAAAATTTGTCAAGATAACGATATTTTATTAATTTTCGATGAAGTACAAACAGGTATATCACGTACCGGAAAAGTTTTCGCTCACGAATATTTCGACGTCGAACCTGATATAATCACGGTCGCGAAAGGATTAGGCGGAGGTTTGCCAATCGGAGCGTTTATATGCAACGAAAAATTAGAAAAAACGCTTGATACCGGAAAACACGGCTCAACATTCGGCGGAAATCCTGTTGTATGCGCCGGAGCGTTGGAAGTTTTAAAAACCGTTTCGCAATCTGAATTTTTAAATGAAGTCAATGAAAAAGGTGAATATATCGTCGAAAAAATCAAAAGTTTTAACAGTTCTGTTATTGTCGAAATACGCCAAAAAGGTTTAATGATTGGTTTGCAATTAAAATTCATAGACGGCGAAACCCCGAAAGACTACGCAAAAAAATGTTTTGAAAACGGTTTGCTTGTTCTGACTGCGGGAAACGATGTTCTCAGATTTTTGCCGCCGCTTAATATATCGTATGAAGAAATCGACGCCGGACTAAAAATATTGGAGATGATTTTATGATTATACGAAAAATGACAATAAACGATTATGAACAAGTGTATGCTCTTTGGGTTAATACACCCGGAATGGGACTTCACGAAATCGAAGATTCAAAAGCGGGTATCGAAAAATTTTTAACAAGAAACCCTGACACCTGTTTTGTTGCTGAAAACAATGAAAATATTATCGGCGTTATATTAGGAGGTCACAATGGACGTAAAGGTGAAATAAATCATCTTGCAGTTAGTCAATCTGAAAGAAACAAAGGCATAGGAACGGATTTGGTAAACAACACGATTGAGGCTTTTAAATTAGAAGGAATAAACAGAGTTGCGATTTTTGTTTTCAAAGATAATGATAGTGGCAATAAATTTTGGGAAAATAAAGGTTTTGTGGCAAAAAACAAATTAATTTACAGAATAAAACAAATTTAATTTATAGGAGCAAGATAATATGAGTATAAGAGAAGAAAAAGCGAATAAATTATTTTCGACCGGTTATAATTGCGCGCAATCGGTATTAGGGGCGTTTTGTGAAGATTTTGGATTGGATTTAGAAACTGCGTTAAAATTAGCGTGTGGGTTCGGCGGCGGCGGTATGCGGTATAAATCCACATGCGGCGCGATATCGGGTGCGATGATGGTTATTGGGTTGAAATGCGGGCAATTTTTAGAAAACGATACCAAAACAAAAGGTTACTGTTATAAAAAAATACATGAATTTACCGATAAATTTAAAGAAAAAAACGGTTCGGTAAAATGTTATGAATTACTCGGAGTCGGAAAAGATATAGAAAAAGAAATGGAAAAAGACCCTGCGAAAGTTAAATCGCTTTTTACTTCTGTATGTGTTGAATTTGTAAAAAGCGCGGTGCAAATAATTGAAAACATGGAATTTTAGGAGGAAAAACGCATGTATAAACATTTATTGAAAATGGCTGACTTGACAAAAGACGATATTTTTGAAATATTCGAGACAGCCGAAAAATTAAAAAATTATAATAAAAATAAAATAGAACACCCGATATTAAAAAACAAGACTTTAGGCATGATTTTTGTAAAATCTTCGACAAGGACAAGGGTATCTTTTGAAGTCGGAATGCAGCAGCTTGGGGGTAAAGGATTATTCTTGTCAGCAAATGATTTGCAGTTGGGCAGGGGAGAGTCGATATATGACACAGCTAAAGTTTTGTCGCGTTATTTGGACGGGGTTATGATTAGAACGTTTGCTCAGCAAGACGTTGAGGATTTCGCGAAATACGGCGATATTCCGGTAATAAACGGTTTAACGGACTACGCTCACCCGTGTCAGGCTCTCGCGGATTTAATGACTGTAAAAGAGTATAAGTTTAAAGAATATAAATCTTTTGACAATCTTAAATTATTTTTTGTAGGCGATGGCTTTAATATGGCTAATTCGTTAATTGTAGGAGGTTTGACTGTTGGAATGAACGTTTCGGTAGCAACTCCGAAAGGTTACGAAGTAGAACAGCCCATGAAGGAATTTGGCGCGAAATATCCCGGAAAATTTTTACTGACAAACGATATAAAAGAAGCCGCCAAAGACGCAGACGTTCTTGTTACGGACGTTTGGTACAGCATGGGACAGAACGATATAGTCGAACGCAGGGCAATCTTCAAAAATTATATAATTGACAGCGAATTAATGAAATCGGCGAAAAAAGACGCGATAGTTTTACATTGCCTGCCGGCGCATAAAGACGAGGAAATATCTTCGGAAGTGTTTGCTCAGCATGAAACCGTAATTTTTGACGAAGCAGAGAACCGTTTACACGCGCAAAAAGCCGTTATGGTTAAATTAATGGGTTAACTTATTACAAAACAATATAAACGAAGTAATTATAATCAAAATTATTTCGTTTTTTTGTTTGTTTACAAATTATACTTGTAAAAATCAAAATTGATGATATAATAATATTTATAAAATATAGTAAAGGAGAAATATTTAACATGGCAATATTGATTACCGGGGGCGCGGGATATATCGGAAGTCATGCGGTAAAAATTTTAAGCGATAAAGGATATGAAATAATAGCTGTTGATAATCTTGTAAAAGGTCACGAAGAATCGTTAAAAATCAGCGATATTAAATTTTATAACGGCAATATCAATGATAAAACGTTGCTTGATAAAATATTTAAAAAAAATAAAATAGACAGCGTAATGCATTTCGCCGCGTATTCTCTTGTTGGAGAAAGTCAGCAAGAACCGTATATGTATTATAAAAATAATGTCGGCGCGACTCTTGAATTGTTAAATTGCATGGTTAAAAATAATGTTAAACATATAGTTTTCAGTTCGACTGCGGCGACCTACGGAGAACCAAAGAACATGCCAATATGCGAAGATAACGAACAAGTACCTATAAATACATACGGCGAAACAAAACTTGCGATTGAAAAAATGCTCGCGTGTTTCGACCGGGCACATGATGTGAAGTATATTGCTTTACGGTATTTTAATGTGGCTGGAGCGTATAAAACCGGAGAAATGGGCGAAGACCATAATCCGGAAACGCATATAATCCCGATTATTTTACAAGTCGCAAACGGACAACGCGAAAAATTTTTATTATGCGGAGATAATTATAATACTCCGGACGGTACAAATATCAGAGATTATGTTCATGTTGAAGATTTAGTTGACGCGCATATTAAGGCGTTGGAATATTTAAAACGCGAAAATAAATCGGATTGTTTTAATTTAAGCAGCGGCGGCGGGTATTCAAATCTTGAAATATTAAACGCCGCAAGAAAAGTTACGGGACACGCTATACCAACCGAAATAGTCGCGAGGCGTGGCGGCGACCCTGATATTTTAATAGCGTCAAGTGAAAAAGCCGAAAGAATATTAAATTGGAAAAGAGAATATCAAACTATCGAAAATATAATAGAATCCGCGTGGAAATGGCATAAAAGTCACCCGAATGGCTATGAAAAATAAATTTATTTATTAAATAAAAATAAAAAAGCGAGGTATTTATTATGGCAACAAAAAAAATAGGGCTTCAGGTTTACTCAATCCGCGACATATATAATAAAAATCCGGCGGAAGCGTTTAAATTAATTAAAGACTGCGGATATGACGCAGTCGATATGTTCGGAAACGTCACGATGGGCGCAGAAGAATTAAAAAAATTTTTAGACGATTTCGGTCTTGAATGCTGCGGCTGGCATGCGTCGTGGGATTATTTAAGTAAACCGGATATTCTGGAAATGTATGCGGCATATAACAAAATTATCGGAAACAAATATCTTATATGTCCCGGGCTTCCGTTTACTTGGGGCGGAAAAACAAATAAAAACCAATGGCTTGAAGCGGCGCAGCAATTAAACGACATAGCGGCTCAATTAAAAAAACACGGAATGTACACAGGAATACATTCGCATGACGGAGAATTTAAACCAACGGAAAGCTCAGACGAATTGCCGTGGGATATACTCGCAAAAAATACTGTAAACGATATTGTTTTACAGCTTGATATGGGAAATACATACGCCGCGGGTGTCGAACCGGTCGAAGTGCTCAAAAAATATCCCGGCAGAGCGATAACGGTACATATAAAACCGTATTCGCTGACAAAAGGAATGGGAGTACCGATAGGCGAAGACGATATTGACTGGGCAGAAACCGTAAAATTTTGCAATAATGAAGGGGATACCGAATATTTTATAGTCGAATATGAAGAAGAAGACGCGAAAACCGGCATAAAAGCATGTATAGATAATTTCAAAAAATATTTATAATAAATATAAAAATAGGGTAGGGGTTGAAATTTTCAACCCCTATTTTCAAGATATTATTTTTTTTATTGTTAAAGCAATATATTTATTTTTTTCGATTGTATTTATTGCGTTTTTATAAATATCGTTTATTGAATTATTTATTTTTTTGATTTCGTCAAAATATTTAACGGTTTCGTCCGATATGGATTTATAACATTTTTGGATAAATCTTAACTTTTGTTTGTTATCTTTTTTTAAATTTTTATCAATAAATCTTTCCATATTTATAAAATTATATTTTTCGTCATAATTTAAATTCAAATCTTTATTTTTAATAACAAACAATATTTGCGGATTTTTCAAATAAATCGCTTTTATTTTTTTCGGATTTAAAGCGTCAGGGCATATTACTTTACACAAATTCGAAAATCTTTTTATAATATTTTCTGTAAAATTCCAGCCTGAAAAATTTTCGTTTGATATATAAAATATTTTTTTCGCTTCTTTTTCGAATGTAGTTAATTCTGCTAAACCATTAGATGAGATAGAGTTTATAAATTTATACTCGTCAATGTTTTTGTTTTTTTCTAAACCGTGTAAATGCTTTTCGTTTACAGTTTTATTTATGATTCTGTCAATAAAAGCGTTTAGTTTTTCGTAATATATATACTCCGTCGAGATTTCTTCTATATTTTCGGAAAGTTCGTTTGCGGCTTTTAAAAATTTATACGCCAATTTATTATATTCGATTTTTTTTGAATTTAAATCATATATATCCTGCTTTTGCTCGAATAATTTTTTTTCGTCGTAAAAATCATTTAAATTTATTATATTTTCTAATATTACAGGATATTTTAACATTGAAACCGAATCCTGCATATATAATTTTTCGCTTATTACCGCCGTTTTAAGTTCGTTTATTATTACACCGTTCAAATAATCCATATCGTTCGGGCACAAATAATAATCTACCGAATATTTTTTTTCTTCCGCTTTTTTTGCAATTTCGTTTAAAACAACCGATTCTCCCAAGCCTTTTATGATATATAATTTTTCAAGATTTTTCGAGTTATATATAGTATTAAATAAATTTACAAAGCCCTTGCAGGTATTTGCGCAGGCAAAATAGCTTTTTCTGCTTTTATTTATTTGATTAGTTTTTTTAGCCAATTTTATTTCCCCCTAATAAAAGGATACATAATTTATAATTGTAAAAAATTACGCTCAATATTAGTTTATTCGGAAAATAAATTTATGTTAAAGCAAATTAAGCTTTTTTAACGAAAATTAAATATTTTCATTTATTTTGTTTTAAAATTATAAAGAAAAGTAGTTTTTTAGAATATTTACTATTCTTTCAGAAGCGTGTCCGTCACCGTAAGGATTTACGGCTTTCGCCATTTTATTATATTCTTCTTGATTTTCAAGTAATAAAACAGCTTGATTATATATATTATCTTCGGAAACACCTACTATTTTAACAGTCCCAGCCTCAACAGCTTCCGGACGTTCCGTTTCTGTTCGGCAAACCAAAACAGGTTTGCCGAGGGCAGGGGCGTTTTCTTGAAGTGCGCCGGAATCTGTTATAACAAAATGAGATATATTTATTAAATTAAACATATCGTCAACGTCAAGTGGGTTAATTAAATATATGTTACTTATGCCGCCGAGAATTTCATGCGCAGGTTCTGTAACAGCCGGATTTTTATGTACGGGATATATTATTTGTAAATCGTCGTTATACTGTAAAGCTATTCGTTTTATAGCTGAAAATATATTTTGCATAGGTTTGCCGAGGTTTTCACGCCGGTGCATCGTCATTGTTATAATCTTTTTTTCATGTAAAGCGATTTTCTTTAAGCTTTCGTTTTTAAATTTATAATCGTTTTCCACTTTCATTTTAAGAGCGTCAATTTCTGTGTTTCCGGTGATATATATATTATCTCTTATGTTTTCTTTATGTAAATTTTCGACATTTGATTTAGTTGCAGCAAAATGAATATTCGCAATATCTCCCGTTAAAATGCGGGTCATTTCTTCGGGGAAAGGGGAGTACTTGTCACCTGAACGAAGTCCGGCTTCAACATGCCCGACCGGAATTTGATGAAAAAATGCCGTCAAAGCAGTAGCAAAGCATGTAATGGTGTCTCCATGTACAAGCACAATATCTGGTTTTTCTTTTTCTATAACAGGATTTAACACGTCAAGTATTTTACTTGTTACATATGATAAAGTTTGTCTTGGCTGCATAATATTTAAATCGTAATCAGGGATTATATTAAAACTGTTCAAAACTTGGTCAAGCATTTCGCGGTGCTGACCCGTAACGCAAACAATATTTTCAAAAATATTTGGATATTTGTCGAGTTCTTTTATAAGCGGAGCCATTTTAATAGCGTCCGGACGCGCTCCGAATACGCTTAGTATTTTTTTCTTTGACATAAAATTTTTCCTCGCTTGTTTAAATTTTAATAAATATATTATATAATAACATATAGAATAAATAATTACAAGAAAAATATTTACAGTAAAACTAGGTAGAGTATAGCATATCTATCGAAAATACTATAAAGTGTTATTCCACAAAATAAAAATTTTGCGGAAATAGAAGGAGCGGTTTTTAGATTCTGCTTGATTCGATTGTTTTTAAGCTATTTTATAATATCGGGATTTTATGCATTAATTTTCTTTATTTTCTTGAATTGTATGTTTCTTTTATTTGATTTTCTTAATATTTTTTATTCTTTTTGAAATAATAAAATTATAAACGAAACGAATTGTTTAAGTTTAATTTTATATTCGGGAGGAAAAATAAATATGTCAAAATCAATGGTAAACTTCACAAAAGGCGTTGTAACAGGTGTCGTCGTCGGAACAACCGTAAGCATGGTTATAAAAAGTTTTTCTCATAAACCGGCGCACCACCAGTTTATGCGTTTAAATCATAAAAAAGGCGCAGGCAAAATGATTAAAAATATCGGTTCGGCTATAAGCCATATAAACGATATGTGGAGATAATATATTTACGCATAAAAATTAACAAAATATTTAAATGTTAAAAAGCAAATAGAAAAGGCTGATTTTACCTTTATTATTTGCTTTTTTTTACGGCAAAATTGATTTATAAGTAATTTTTATCTTGATTATTTTATAAATTTATAATATAATTGTTCTTGTGTGTGCCGTTATTAACTCGATTATCAACAGACTGGAGGTCATTATGGCTAAAAACAAAAAAAACAATATAGATAATACTGTAAAATCAAATGAAAACAAAAAAGATACTAAAAATATAAACGAATATTATTTTGTTAAGTTTCCGGAAAATATAGTCGGTATATTCAAAGAAAAAAACGTAAATTTTGACGATATTCTGCTGACTTTCAAATCCGGAATGAACAACGGCAATATATTCTGCGACGTTTATATATGCGTCGATAAAAATAACGTGTATATATTATCAGGTTCTGAAACGGTAAAAGAAATCACAAAAAAAGATATAAAAGAAAGAAACCTGAATATAGAGTTTGTCGAAATAGATTATCAGGTCTTCCCTATCCCCGATTTGTCGGATTTTAAAGTTGAGGAGAATATATCCTACGGTCGTTATATCGCAAAAATAAACGGCAGTTACATAACTTTATTCAATTATACTTTCACCGACAGGACTTTTATTAACGATTTTGACAAGTATTTAAAAATGATAAAAGAAAAAGGCGTGTTTGAGCTTGACGAACACGACAAAGAAAACCCCGATTTTACCAAACGCGACGAAAAAATATGCCCCAAATGCGGAAATTATTATCCGTCTCCGGAAAGAAAAATCTGCCCGAATTGCATGGATAAATCAAGGCTTCTCGTCAGAATGTGGGATTTTATCAAAAAATTCAGAAGAAATTTGTTATTCATGCTTTTCATGTTAATGATAAGTTCTCTGTTCGGGGTTGCTATCGGATATATAAACGGCGTGGGCTTATACGACATGGTTTTAAACAGCGAGAACGCATGGTACGGCAGAATCGCCATACTTGTATTGATTATATTTTCTATCGACGTAATATCATATTTATTCGGTATGGTCTACGGGATTATAATGGCAAAAGTTTCGGCTCTTGTTGCGTATGACTTGAAAAAAATAATATTTGAAGCTATACAAAGATTGTCAATGAATTTTTTCACAAGCCGTCAAACCGGCGGTCTTATGCAGCAATTCAGCCGTGACTCAAATTCCGTTTACTTTTTTCTTATAAACGACTTAAACTATTTTTTCATGTGCATATTTAAAATTATAATCGCAACTGTAATAATGATAACGATTAATCCTATATTGACACTTATAGTTTACTGTACGGTTCCTGTATTTATAATATCGTTTAAAAAACGCAGGGGTTATTTGCGTGAATTATGGCATAAAATGTTTGCGAAAAGCCGTGACATGGGCGCAACTTTATCAGACGTTCTGACAGGAGCGAGAGTCGTAAAAGTTTTCTCGAAAGAGAAAGACGAAGTAACAAGATTTGACAGAAAAAGCGGAAATGTGAGAGACATAACTCTCACAGCGACAAGATACGAAAACGTCTTCTTCCCTGCCGTTTGGTTTATACTCAGTCTTGGCAGTTTTATGATATGGCTTTTCGGCGGCTGGTTCGTAATCAAAGAATACGGCGGATTGACTTACGGGTTATTACAGACTTTTATATTTTATCTCGGGTTCGTGCTTGACCCGTTGGGATTTTTCGTGAATTTTATAAGACGCGGTGTAGGAACTTTAAACGCAGTACAAAGAATTTTCGAAATAATGGACGCTATGCCGGATATTGCCGAAATAGAAAACCCTGTTAAAATAGAAAATTTCCAAGGTTCGGTTGAATTTAAAGAAGTAGAATTTTCATACGAAAAAAACAGGAAAATAATCGACGGCGTATCTTTTGAAATCGCGCCGGGTAAAGCGTTGGGTATAGTCGGACACACAGGCGCGGGAAAAAGCACTCTGGCAAATCTTCTGACGCGATTATACGACGTAAATAAAGGCGAAATTTTAATCGACGGTATAAATATAAAAAATCTTTCGTTTGAAGAATTACATAATATGATTTCTATAGTATCGCAGGAAACTTATTTATTTATAGGTTCTATCGCCGACAATATAAAATACGCGAAAAGAGACGCTTCTCCCGACGAAATAATAAGAGCGGCAAAAGCAGCTTCGGCTCACGATTTTATTATGAAACTTCCCGACGGTTATCAGACGAGAGTCGGAAACGGTCAGAAAGAATTGTCCGGAGGAGAAAAACAGAGATTGTCTATTGCGAGAGCCGTACTTAAAAATCCTAAAATATTAATCATGGACGAAGCGACGGCTGCTATGGACACCGAAACCGAGCGTCAAATACAACGTTCTTTGTCAAACTTGACGAAAGACCGTACGACGATTATAATAGCGCACAGGCTCTCTACATTAAGAGACGTTGACAGGCTTATCGTTATGGAAAACGGTAAAATGACGGAAAGCGGCACGCATTTGGAACTGATTAAAAAACGCGGCACATATTTTAATCTTTATACTATGCAAATCAAAGCTTTGAAGTCGATTGGAATTGAGGAATAGATAACAATATAGATAACAGGAGGTTATTATAAATATGGAAGCAACGCAACATAATATAAACGATATAGTTGATATAGTATATTTAACTATGGAAAACGCCGAATTTACGGTATCTGAGAATAAATTTTTGCAATTAAAAGCAAATGTCGCGTACCCTGAAACCCTTCAGGATAGCGAAAAAAAAGATACTAACGA
>Ga0082212_10002154_pt1 | contig 28998 bp, 26 predicted proteins | sample TergutNt197P3_FD_71548 | JGI IMG/M metagenome (GOLD analysis project Ga0082212, IMG submission 71548) | Neocapritermes taracua P3 segment gut microbial communities from Petit-Saut dam, French Guiana - Nt197 P3 | ecosystem: Host-associated > Arthropoda: Insects > Digestive system > Gut ...
ACAGCGGGAAACAGGATGGCAAGCGGAATGCCCGGAAAACCGCCACCTGTACCTGCATCCATGATGCGAGTTTCGTCGGTAAAACGAATGAATTTGGCAATACTCAACGAGTGTAAAATGTGTCGCTCGTAAAGATTAATGATGTCTTTGCGTGAAATGACATTTATCTTCGTGTTCCAGTCGACATATAATTCGCCTAAAAAGTCAAATTGTTTCGTTTGTTCACCCGTCATTCCGGAGAAATACTTATGAATACTTGCGCTGTTCATTTTTGCAGGCATAAGTGGTGTGACATATGAATGACGAAAAGTAGCATATCGCTGAGAATTTAGTTTTAATGTTCATGATCGCTTTGATTATTGTTCGAGGCAAAGATAAGCAAAATAGTAAGACCAACAAAAATAAAATAGCAAAAATCCAAAAAAAAATTGTAAGGAAGGAAATAAAAAGTTACTTTTGCAGAAAAATAGAAATTGTAAATCAGGAATAACATGAAAAAGAATTATTTTTTAGCGTTTGATCTGGGCGCAACAAGCGGGCGTTCCATGCTGGGAATCCTGGAGGGTGATCATTTTGAGATGAAAGAGCTTACGCGCTTTCCGAATGTAATCATGGAACTTCATGGAAAATATTACTGGGATATTTGCGGATTGTATAAGTCATTGATTGAAGGGTTGAAGGAGTGTACAAGGCTGGGAATCACACTGATATCGATCGGAATTGATACTTGGGGTGTTGATTTTGGATATATTGGCAAGGATGGAACCATTCTCGGTTTGCCTCGCGCATACCGTGACCCGTATACGGACGGGGCGCCGGAAGACTTTTTTAACATAATATCTAAAGAAACTGTCTATCAATTGACTGGTATTCAGATTATGCAATTTAACAGTCTGTATCAACTGTTCCGCGCTAAACAGGAGGGTTTTTCGCCGTTACAGCAAGCCGATAAAATATTGTTCATGCCCGATTTGCTGTCGTACATGCTAACCGGCAAGCAAGTTTGCGAATATACCGATGCGTCCACTTCGCAGATACTCAATCCGTCGAACAAACAGTTTGAATCTTCTTTATTGGAAGCGATAGGCATATCTCCGTCGTTATTGCATCCATTGACGGAGCCAGGTACTGTGATTGGCACGCTGACTAAAGCCGTTGCTAAGGAAACAGGGGTAGGCGAAGTGCCGGTTATCGCTGTTGCAGGGCATGACACGGCTTCTGCTATCCTTGCAGTTCCTGCTGAAAATCAGAATTTTGCTTATCTGAGTAGCGGTACATGGAGTCTGATGGGAGTAGAAACTGAAACGCCCATCATGACAAAAGAATCGTATGAAAAGAACTTTACCAACGAGGGAGGTGTTGAAGGAACTACCCGTTTTCTAAAAAATATCACCGGTATGTGGCTGCTTGAACAATGTCGCAAAGAGTGGGAGCGTGAGGGGCGTTCCTATTCCTATTCCGAAATCATGGAGATGGCTGAACAGGCATCGTACATAAAATCATTTGTCGATCCTGATGATCCGCGACTGGCCAATCCGGTAAGTATGTCAGGTATGATTGCGCTTCTCTGTGAAGAAAACGGGATGAAGCCTCCGGTTTCCGACGCTGAATATATCCGCTGTATCTTTGAAAGCCTGGTGCGTCGTTATGTAACCGTACTGGGAATGTTATCCGAAATGATTCCATTCCCGATTGAAAAACTTCACATCATTGGCGGCGGCTCTCAGAATGAACTTATTAACAGGATGACAGCCCATGCGCTTGGCATACCGGTCATTGCAGGCCCTTCGGAAGCGACAGCCATTGGCAATTGCCTGATGCAGGCCAAGTCGGCAGGTTTGGTGAAAGACCGCTGGGAAATTCGTCGCATCATAGCGAAAGCGTTTAATGTGAAAACGTATATGCCAGTTATGAATTATGAATTATGAATTAACATCAAAAAATAAATTAATAACATTATGAAAGAAAGTGCAATTATTGCTGCGTATGAAGCGGCAAAAGAACGTTATGGAGTTATAGGAGTAGATACCGAAAAAGCATTAGGTATCATAAAAAAAATCTCATTTTCATTGCATTGCTGGCAGACTGACGATGTCAGCGGTTTTGAAAATCAGGGCGGAGAGTTATCAGGAGGAATTCAGGTAACCGGAAATTATCCGGGACGCGCCCGTAACATTGACGAAGTACGTGCGGATCTGGTCAAGGTAAAATCGCTGATAGCAGGAAATCATCGTTTGGCTTTGCATGAAATTTACGGCGATTTCGGCGACAAGATCGTTGATCGCGACGAAGCAGAACCTAAACACTTCCAGAGCTGGATGGATTGGGCAAAAGAAAATAACATGAAACTTGACTTCAACTCAACCTCGTTTTCGCATCCCAAGAGTGGAAACCTCACATTAGCGAATCCTGACAAGGGAATACGTGAATTTTGGATTGAGCACACAAAACGTTGCCGTAAGATCAGTGAAGCGATGGGTAAGTTTCAAGGTGATCCGTGTATTATGAACCTGTGGATACACGACGGAAGTAAGGAAGTGCCGGCTAACCGGCTGAAATACCGTCAGATTTTAGAACAATCATTAGACGATATTTTTACGACGAAATACAAAAACATGAAGGACTGTATCGAAGCCAAGCTGTTCGGTATCGGGCTTGAAAGTTATACGGTAGGTTCTTACGATTTTTATCTGGGTTACGGCGCAAAGAAAGGCAAGATTGTAACGCTTGATACCGGACATTTCCATCTGACGGAAAGTGTGGCGGATAAAATATCCTGTTTGTTGCTTTTTACTCCGGAAATTATGTTGCATGTGAGCCGTCCGATTCGTTGGGATAGCGACCATGTTGTCATACTCAATGACGACTTGCAGGACCTGGCGCGTGAAATTATCCGTTGCGATGCACTCAGTCGCGTTTATATCGGACTTGACTATTTTGATGCAACCATCAACCGTATCGGTGCATATGTGATCGGGATACGGGCAGCGCAGAAAGCTTTTATGATGGCGTTACTCGAACCGCAAAAGAAACTGCAACAATATGAGGCAAAAGATAAATTGTTCCAACGCCTTGCCTGGCAGGAAGAATTGAAAAGCATGCCCTGGAGCGCAGTCTGGGATATGTTCTGTCTTCAAAACGCCGTACCTGCCGGTGATGATTATATTACAGAGATCGAACAGTACGAAAAAACGGTAACATCAAAACGTTAATAATCGATGAATACACTGATAGGCTTATTAATCATTGCAGTAGGCAGTTTCGGACAATCCAGTTCGTATGTGCCTATCAAAAAAGTAAAAGACTGGTCATGGGAGAGTTTCTGGCTGACACAGGGCGTTTTCGCATGGCTTATTTTCCCATTGCTGGGGGCGTTAATCGCCGTGCCGTCAGGAAGTAGCCTTGGTCAAATACTGACAGTCGATACCTCGGCGGCATTGAAAGCAGTAGGTTTTGGTGTTTTGTGGGGAGTAGGCGGACTGACCTTCGGTTTAAGTATGCGTTATCTGGGCGTGGCATTGGGGCAATCCATTGCGCTTGGAACCTGCGCCGCCTTCGGAACGCTGATACCGGCAATCATGGCAGGAACAAATCTGTTCAGAGGTGAAGGACTTGTGCTGCTTATTGGTATTTGTATCACATTGGCAGGTATCACGGTTATCGGTTTTGCCGGAAGTTTACGCGCCAGAAACATGTCGGAAGAGGATAAGAAAAAAGCAATTAAAGATTTTGCGTTGACAAAAGGGCTTTTAGTTGCGCTGCTTGCCGGCGTGATGAGCGCATGTTTTGCCTTAGGCCTTGAAGCAGGTAAGCCTTTAGTGGTGGACGGCGTTAGTGATTTATTTAAAATGCTGCCGGCTACTCTCATGTGTACTTGCGGCGGTTTTTTAACCAATGCTTCATTTTGTCTGTATCAGAACGCTAAAAACAAGACTTTCAGCGATTATCGCAAAACATCCCTGTTAGTCAATAACTTGTTGTTTTGTGCGCTGGCAGGTATTTTGTGGTACTCGCAATTCTTCGGTTTTAGTATGGGAAAAAGTTTTCTTGAACCCGAAAGCGTGATGATGCTTTTCTCATGGGCGATTCTGATGTCTCTCAATATATTTTTCAGCAATGTTTGGGGAATCCTGCTAAAAGAGTGGAAAGGAGTATCTAAGTTGACGATCTGGTTGTTACTGGCAGGCCTTGCCATTTTAATATTTTCATTAATATATCCGAATTTGTAGTAAATTGAAACGGTTAGACATTGAATTAATGCATCCGGCCGATCAGCTTATTGTTGTTATCAGTCGGATTTATCGAAGTGGATTAACGACCACTTCAGGTGGGAACATTTCCATCAAAGACGACAATGGCGATATCTGGATCACTCCGGCAGGTATCGACAAAGGGTCGCTAACAAAAAAAGATATTGTTTGTGTAAAAGCCGACGGGACAGTCATTGGTCAACACCGCCCATCGTCGGAATATCCGTTTCACAAGGCGATTTATAATGTACGGACGTACATGTCGGCAGTTATTCATGCGCATCCGCCAGCATTGGTGGCTTTTAGCATCACACACCAGATTCCCAATACCAATATTATCCCACAAGCAAAAAGCATATGCGGTACGATTGGCTTTGCGCCGTATGATGTGCCGGGTAGCGAAATGCTTGGACGCAAAATCGCCCAAGAGTTTGAAAAAAATCCTGAATACAAAGCGGTTATCATGGAAAATCATGGCGTAGTACTATGTGGTTCTGATGTGAAGGATGCTTATCAGCGCTTTGAAACGTTAGAGTTTTGTGCAAGAACGGTTATTAATGCCCGGATTTTGGGAACGCCAAACTATCTATCTGATAACCAGATTGGTCAGTACGAGAAGGAGATGCCGACATTTTTTCCTCATTTCATGCATGTGACGCATCCTTCGGATGAACGCGATCTGCGCGATCAGATTATTAAAATTGTTCATCGCGCATGCGACCAGGGATTAATGATCAGTTCGTATGGAACGGTTTCGGTGCGGTGGCGCAACAATGATTTTTTGATAACGCCATCCGGCATTCCCCGGTGGGATATGGAGCAGGAAAATATTGTTCAGGTGAAAGACGGACAAGTGGAAGCAGGTAAGAATCCAAGCCGCTCGGTTGCGCTGCATCAGGAGATTTACCAGCGTAATCCGGAAATCAACTCCATAATCATTACGCAACCGCCTAATATTATGGGGTTCTGTACTTCAGGCGTCAAACTTAATGTGCGCACCATTCCAGAAAGCTGGATATTGCTCAGAGATATTCCGATGGTACCTTTCGGAATTGAATATGAAGACAATAAACGAACAGCATCGCTTTTACAGATTAATCCGGCCGTCTTATTGGCCAACGATTCGATTATCGTTACAGGCGACGGTTTGCTGAATACCTTCGACCGTTTGGAAGTCGCGGAGTTCAGCGCTAAATCATTGATTATGGGAATGAGTATCGGTGCATTGCAGCCTATTTCTGATGATGAAGTTGATGCGCTCAGAATTGCATTTGATGTAGAATAATTTTTTAACAAAACGTCATTGCAGTGCGCCTCGCAATGACACGCTACTCGAAAAACGAATAAACGGCTGTAATATTTTTAATATCCCTATTGTAGGGAAGGCTCCAAACAACATTGTTTTCTGCATCAATTTCTAACAGAAAAGGTTGTGGCGATTTATCATTGCTGTACATATTTGAGTTGGCAATCAACTTGTTACCGTTTTTGTACAAAATTATTTCTGCTACATAACGAAGCACGCCGCCATTAATTTCAGTTGTAAACAGCATGTTTGCCCTATATGGAAAGTCGGGATCAATCTCAATAAACCGGCTGGCATTGCCACCTGAAACAAGCAAATTGTTGTTATTTAGAACTTTTACTGAAAAGGCTCCGCTTGCTGCATTATAAGCGCCCTTATTATTCCCTTCAGAAGATAAATGCATCACTTTTTGTTTTTCAAGCATGGGGATAAGGTAGGTCCCGTCGCTTGCTTTTGTGATTTGCCGGAATTGATTATGAATATCAAAAGTGAGTGTGAGGAAAGTTATTTCTTTTATTTGCTTACCGGATGCGTCTAATTCGACAATACGTGCAGGCTCGCCGCAAATTCCAATCATAAAACTTCCGTCTTTCAAACGGGAAGCCGAATGAATTTCCTCATTTTCATTGGCTTTATAATCCCAAATCGTTGTATGATTTCTATTAATCAGTTTTGCGCCTTTTGAATAGGCAAATAAGATATGTCCCTCTGGCGTCACCTCAATTTTATTACATTCATCACCCGGATCGAGCGCATGTCTCCACTCGATTGTTCCGGTATTTTTGTTGATGATAGCGATCTCGTCCCATCCGCTACCGGCAATGGCTAACTTCTCATTTTTACATGCGCCAAAGCAAAAACATACAATTGCTGCAATAATTAATTGTTCCTTCATCCCTGTTTGTATCAAAATTGATTTTGCCGCAAAATTACAATTAATACGAATAAAACACAAAATAAATAAATAATTTTGTATTTTTGCAAAGGAAAAGAAAGTGAATGAGCATGTTTAAACGATTATATAAAACGGCTATATCGTTAATATTCAGACCTTCGGAAGCATGGAAAAGATTGCAGTTGAAGCAGTATGACGATCACGAATCGTTTTTATCGGAATATGTCTATCCTTTTATAGGATTGGTTACGCTGGCTGCTTTCATGGGAATCCTGTTTACGCGGAAAGGATTTGACCTGCAAATAGCGCTGAAGGAAACCATTGTGGTCTTGCTGTCCATGCTGGGAGGTTTTTTTATTGCTTCGTGGATCATCAATGAGTTGTGGCAAAAAGTCTTTCATCGTGCGTCTGACATGAAATTGTGCCAGTGTTTTGTAGGCTATTCGTCGTCGTTATTGTACTGCCTGAACATCGTCTTATACCTGTTGCCGGAGTTTTTCTTCCTGCGTTTTTTGGTGTTGTATACCATATATGTCGTATGGGAGGGAGCGATTCCCTATATGAAAGTGACAGAAGACGAGCAACTTAAGTTTGCTGCCATAACCACTACTACCCTTATCGGTACGCCATGGGTGATAGAATTTATAGTTGGATTTCTAATGCCTGGTCTGAAGCTATAGCCGTTGCCTCCTTCGTTTTTTTTAGTTTTTCAACCGTTTTTTTCCTTCGTTTGAATAAATCCGACAGGATATTGTAGTCTTTCCGAAACATGATGCCAACGCCTTGTCGTGTAGGCGATTTAGTATATCGGTATAAATCATTCGCATGATTGTAGGCTTTTAAACTTATTTCACCTGTTCGCGACAGTTTGTATTCCAGATCAAATTCACCAACAAAAGCGTTTGATTGGATATAATTATCCTTGTAGCCAAAATTACCGTTGAATAACAGGCGATTATTGAGTAACTGGCTCGACAGTAGCATTTCGATTTCGGTATCTTTAATGCCGTCTTGTCGCGAGCGGATGTTGGTGCCGATCTGTACCTTGTCGGTCAGGCTGTTAAGCATATTCGATAATTGCGCTGATAACGCCGATGAGGCTACTACGCTAAATTCATTCGTCCTGAAATCGTTACGCGAGTAGTCGGGTGTATAGAATTTATTCAGCAACAAGAGGTAAATGATTTGACGCGTCATCATATCTTCGGAATTGATGAACGTCCGTACCTGCCTTTCAAGTTCGCTGTTTGAATTTGGCAACTCAAGGTCGAAAGTGATCATCGGGTTTTGAAGATGCCCGTCGAGTTTCAATACACAATTCACGGGGATGGTAGGGCTTGCAGTCTCTTTGACAAGTAACTCATCCAAATCCTGTACGTTAGCTGAAAGGCTATAGATGGCGCTGAGGGTCAAATTTGCCTCCAGGGGGTCGCCACGAAACGAAACAATACTTCCGTCGCGTATATTAAACCGTTTGCGTAACACCTGTTCGAGGTTGAAATTGTAGATTCCACTTGAAATGAAATAATTACCAAACATTTGTATAATACTCCCCTGACTGGTATATTGCGCTTGGAGAGTTCCGTTTCCGGTAACGCTGATCTTATCCCCTGTAGTGGGACTTAATATCAGTTCTATCTGCGCATCAGGGGTTACATTTACGAGAAAGTCAAGCGAATAATCTGTGATGGCGCCTGTATTATCATTTGTATTATAACCGTTCTTGTCGTCCGGTCGTATATCTTTCGAATTATCAACGAATGTGATGAAGTCATATTTTTCGACGATTGATGTATTCGTAAAATTAAAACCGATTGAGGTACCGGCGTCGCTGCGTACATTTCCTTCAACATAAATATGTTCTTCGGTTCCTGTAACTTTGGATGTTCCACTGACATACACTTTTCCGTATATTTCAGGATTAATACGTTCGGGCATATCGTACGCCAGCAAATGGTCTGCATTGATTTCGATGTTGAACGCCATGTCTCTGAAACCGGTATGTTTGAGAGAGAAATCCAATGCGGCTGCATGACCGTCTTTATCAAACAACGCCGTGTTTTTTGTGCTAATTTGTTGCTTTTCACAATAAATGGTGTCGGAAAACGAATAGGTTGTATTTAAAAAATTAACATTAACGAAGGCATCTCGTACATAGGGCTTACCTTCTATGTCTAATTTGTCGAAAGGTCCTGACAGGTGTATTTCGCCAAACCCCAACCCGCGAATACTGTCGGCAAAAGAGTGCATATAGTATTGCAGGAACGCAAGGTTTATTTCGTTGGCATCGAAAAACAGGGACAGCCCCTGCTCGTCGCCGATCGGAAAAATATAACCGTTCACGTCTGTCCATGTGTCTTCGTTTTTGTAAATGGAGCCTACCAGTAAGATGCCTTGACGGTCATTGTCCCATTCGCTTGAAATATTCAGATTTCCCTGCGTCACATGCAGGAAAGAAAAATCTGTGATTTCAAGGCGTCCTTCAATCATCATCCGACCGATCAGGTCGTGCGTTTTGATGGCGCCGGTCGCGCGACCCCCAAAGTGGATTTGCGGCTTGTTTAGAATGTCAAAAATGTAACTGATTTCAAGATCGTTCAACTCCAAAAATAGTTCATCTTTTGGATTGTTGGAAAGTATGCCGTTGATATGCAGGTGTTGGCTTCCTTTTGTGATGTAAAAATTGTCAATGGCAATCTTTCCTTCCGAAATGGTGACCGACGCCGGTTCGATATCCCAAACGGTATCATTCAGAATGATTTGCGCTGGCGGAATCGTTATCTCTGCCCGGAGGTTTTTGGAGCCTTTCAGGTCGGTCTCTTCTACGAAAATGGCCGAAGCTGTCATTGATGCTTCAAATTTTTCATTGGTATCGTTTACCCATTGAATGATCGATTCAATCCGGTCGTCTTTCACTTCGGTAATGATACACAGTAGGTTATGAATGGCCTTGTTGCCGTATTGGGTGGCGTTGAGCTGCAAGTTTATTGCATCGTGGGTATTTGTAATATGCAGATACCCATTTTCAAAATTTATATTGCGTAACGTAAACAGCGGCGCGTTGATAGTGGCTGATAATAAATTGGTTCTACCGTTATATTGTCCATGAATACCGGTTTTTTGAAGTAATGCAAATGGAAGTTTCAATGTATTGGATATGGTTTCCGTATTTTCAATTGTAAAGTTGAAGTCAAACACGTTACTCGCTTCGACCGGCTTTTTGACGGCAAAGGAATTGGTTAATGTAGGAAGAAAATTTTCGAAAGTTGCAAATAAATCCGGGATCAGGGATGAAAAAGAATATACCCCCTTCAGGTTTCCGTTCAGAATTGAAGAAGCGATATTTAGCTGTTTTTTTTCCTGTTCATCGGCGAACGTTTCAACAAGCAGGTTGTCAATATAAAAACTATCCTTGTCTGTAAGGAAAGCCAAGTCTTTTAATTCAATATATCCATTAAAATCATCGGGATTATTGCCGGTAAAATCAGCGCTTATACCGAGTGAAATGTCAGGGGTTTCATATTTTTCGGTCAGATGGAGTTTGTCAGGATGGAAATTTGCGAGATTGGCATGGAAACTAAAAATTGACTTTTTATCTTCATTTCTGAACAAACCTTGCAGCGTAAGTTTACCGTTCGGATCGTTCACCTGTACCAAACCTTCATATTCGTTTTCTTTATATTTTCCTGATATATAAATATTTTCATAACTATATCCGAGATAATCGAGTTCGTTGATGCGTGCGTTCACGACGCCGGCAATTTTTTTGTTGCGAGGTTGAACCAAATCAAGTTCTGCACTGAACCGTGCCTTTCCAAATGGATTACCTTCTTCAAAAAGTGCATTGATGTGTAAATCCGACGATGCAATATTTCCTTTCAGATACAGGGATGTATCGCGGTTGCGTAGCTGACCGATTAGCATGTCCATTTGAATAGAGCCAACAGGCGACGAAAAGTTGCCAAAAGCTACTAAATGATCAATGAATCCTGAAATTTCGCCGGTAAAATTCAGTTCTTCGATATTCATCACAGGCTCCGGTATCGTGATGTGGATTTGATTGAAATTATTTGCTAACCGTTTCAAACCTTCGGTGGTTGTATACAGGCTTTGAACTTGTCCGAACAGGTACAATTCGTCTGTTTTACTGGCTGCATTTTTCAAATCCATGCTTCCCGAAAAATAGGTATCATTTCTATACAATAGGGTCAATTTATTGAATGATAATGAGTTAAGGTAACCTGAAATATTGGCTGACACTTCAACTACATCCGAGAAATCTTTCAGCAGCAGCGTTAAGAACGTAAAATCGTCGGGTGTAATCACCGAAGGCGCCAATTGTATTGTCATTAATGATTGGACAGCACGTTGCGAAAGCGAATCCGACCGGTCGAACCTGACGGATGACGTTGGGATCGAAATAGAAGAGCGCGGAAAGGAAAGCAGCAGGTTTTCAACGCTTACCGAATCTGCGTTGCCGGTTATCCGTCCCGATAATTTTTTTACGTTCAATCCCGATTGCTCGCTAAAACTCATCTTATTGACCTGCGCCTGAATACTGTCTTTGCTGTAATGCTTGACAGTCAGGTTGCAACTTAGGTTGTTCAGATTGAGATGGTTCAGGTTAAGTTGCTGACTGGTACTCTCTTTATCATGTATGTCATAGGTAATTTTTCCCCGTCTGACAAGTATGGATTGGATTTGGATTTGTGTATTGCTAATGCCGGTTGATCTTCCAGAAAATGCATCCAGCAAGAACTGGATATTCATCTCATTTTGAGTTGTTTCCTTTTCGATATGGCAAGATGCGCCGAAAAGACGGACGGTCGAAAGTACCCACTTCTTTTTGAGTACGGGTAGCAACTTGAAACGCGCAGTTATGTTATCTGCTTCAAGTAGTCGGTTATCTTTTCGGTCATTGATTTGTATGTTTTTAAGCATAATATGGTTCGGCCATTTGATGTCGACTTTACCGATTTTTACGGCTGTACCAAAAAAATCTGACAGTTTTATTTCTGAAAAATTCATTACCTTACGCTGAACAATAGGAATATTCAGCATAAAACTCGGCGTGATGTAGGTTATCAAGAAGATTACGATCGCCGTTATTACTATTATTTTTAACGCTTTAATAATTTATACGTTATGAATTATCCCACAAAACTACATAAAATATTTTTTTTCAACCAAAGTTTTTGTAAAATAAAAATTAGTAGTATCTTTGTGCCCGCAATTTTGGCTTTTGCGGAAGTAGCTCAGTTGGTAGAGCATAACCTTGCCAAGGTTAGGGTCGCGGGTTCGAGTCCCGTCTTCCGCTCACAGTGAGACTGTAAGAACGACAGTGGTCGACTTTTATTATTACAATGTCGTCGCCCGGGTGGCGGAATTGGTAGACGCGCTCGTTTCAGGTGCGAGTGGGGTTAAAGCCGTGCAGGTTCGAGTCCTGTTCCGGGCACAGCGAAATTGTAATAAATTTTTGCGCAGGTGGTGAAATTGGTAGACACGCTACTTTGAGGGGGTAGTGCCGGTATCGGTGTGTGAGTTCGAATCTCATCCTGCGCACAGAAAAAATTAAATTTTAAAATATTTTGGGGGCAAAGATTTGGATTGTCAGGAATTAATCGTACCTTTGCACCCTCAAAAATAAAAAAATAGAATTACAATGTCGAAAATTTGTCAAATAACGGGTAAGAAGGCGCAGACCGGAAACAATGTAGCCCATTCAAACGTACGCACAAAACGTAAGTTTCATGTAAACCTTTTTACAAAGAAGTTTTTCTGGGTAGAGCAGGATTGTTGGATCAATCTGAATGTATCAGCTGCAGGGTTGCGTCTAATCAATAAAATAGGATTAAATGCTGCGCTCAAAGATGCGGCTGATAAAGGTTTTTTAAATACATAAACAGGGGAGGAGTATAGTATGGCAAAGAAAATAAAAGGAAACAGGATACAAGTCATTCTTGAATGTACGGAACATAAAGAGAGTGGAATGCCGGGTACATCACGTTATATTACGACGAAGAATCGTAAAAATACGACAGCGCGTATGGAATTGAAAAAATACAATCCCATCCTGAAAAAAATGACTGTTCACAAAGAAATAAAATAATAGGAGATTATCACCATGGCAAAAAAAGCGGTAGCAACATTTAAAACAGGCGTTGGGCGTACTTATTCCAAAGTGATTAGAATGGTTAAATCACCCAAAACCGGCGCTTACACTTTCAAGGAGGAAATGATCCCAAACGAAGAAGTGAAAGATTTTTTTTCTAAATAAGTTTTAATGAATAGAAGTTTGAAAACTCTTTTCCGTGATGGAAAAGAGTTTTTTTTGTGAACATATGTGCAATATATGGAAAATAATGAGTACTTTTGTTCGTTTATTGATCGATTTTTATTTTTTAACCATATAATATATAGAAGAATATGAGATTTATTGTATCAAGTTCATCGCTATTTGCAGCTTTACAAACCGTTAGTAAAGTCATTGCAACAAAAAACACTTTACCCATATTGGATAGTTTCCTTTTCGATCTGGAAGGTGAGAAACTGACGATTACGGCCTCTGACATGGAAGCTCGTTTGGTAACCAAATTAGATGTCTTAAATGTTGAAGGCTCAGGACAATTTGCCATCGACTCCAAACGTTTCTTCGATACGTTGAAAGAACTGTCCGAACAACCATTAACGATCGAAGTCAATGATGACGACATGGTTATGACGGTTGAATACCTGAATGGTAAATTCGTCATTCCAGGGCATCGGGGCGACGCCTATCCGCAGCAAAAGCCCCTGAAAGATAGCGCCATATCTATTTTGCTTGAATCACAAATAATTCTGAGTGCAATTAACCGTTGCTTTTTTGCGATGGGAGAAGACGAGCTTCGACCGGTGATGAATGGTGTTTATTTTGATTTTTATCCTGAAAATCTTACGATTGTAGCTTCCGACGGGCATAAACTGATGCGATTACGTATCTTAGATGTACATACAGAGAACCATTCATCCTTTATCTTACCACGGAAACCAACCAACATGCTTAAAAACCTGTTGCTTAAAAATGCCGATAGCGTGACCATCTCGTTCGACGAAAACAATGCGCATGTAAAAACAGCTTCATTTGAGATGATCTGCCGCCAGATAGAAGGACGTTATCCAAATTATGATGCGGTGATTCCAGTTGACAATCCGAATGTGGTCACCATTGACCGGATGTCGTTCCTGATGGCGTTGAAACGCGTATCCCCCTTTACAAGCCAGTCAAGTGGTCTGATAAAACTCGAATTGGCAGAAAATGAAATGATAATTTATGCGCAGGACATTGACTTTTCAACTTCCGCCGAAGAACGAATGGAATGTCAGTACGCAGCAGAACCAATGTGTATCGGCTTTAAGGCGCCTTGTCTGATCGATATGCTTACGAATATTTCATCTGAAAATGTATTGCTTCAATTAGCCGATCCTTCACGTGCCGGCGTTATCGTACCTGCCGAAAATAAAGACAGCGAAGATTTGCTTATGTTGCTTGTTCCTTTGGTGTTAAACGACTAATAACCAGCACGGTAATGCAACTTAACCTAAAAAAACCGCTTGTTTTCTTTGACCTCGAGACTACCGGCATCAATGTTACGAAAGATCGTATTGTAGAGATTTCTTTTCTAAAGATACTGCCCGACGGACAAGAGGTGAGCAAGACAAGGCGGATCAATCCACAAATCCCAATTCCGGCGCAGGCTACTGCTATTCACGGGATTACCGACAATGATGTGAAAGATTGCCCCACTTTTCCGGAAATTGCCAGGTCGCTTGCCGAACAGATCGAAGGATGCGATCTGGCCGGATTCAACTCAAACCGGTTTGATATACCTTTGTTAGCCGAAGAATTTTTGCGGGCCGATGTGGATATTGACTTGAAAAAACAGTTTTTTATTGATGTACAAACGATATTCCACAAGATGGAACCCCGCAACTTGATCGCAGCCTATAAATTTTATTGCGGGAAAGAACTGGCGGATGCGCATCAGGCAGCAAGCGATACACGGGCTACCTATGAAGTGCTTATGGGGCAATTGGATAAATATCCGGAAATTGAAAACAATGTAGAGGCAATCTCTGCTTTTTCAAGTTATAACAATTACGTCGATTTTGCCTATCGGTTAATATTTAACGAGAATGGCGAAGAGGTCATTAATTTTGGGAAATACAAAAACCGTATTGCTATTGACGTGCTAAAAGAAGACCCGGCGTATTACAATTGGATCATGCAAGGCGATTTTGCACTCGACACCAAGAAAATGTTCACAGTAATCGCCAACAGGATTAGGTAGGGGCAAGACATGCCTTGCCCCTACATAAATTGAAAACAATGCACGGTAAAAAAATTATTCTCGGAATGACAGGAAGTATAGCCGCCTATAAGGCTACCTTCCTTATCCGATTGTTAATAAAGAAAGGCGCCGAAGTTCAAGTCGTCATAACGCCTGCCGGAAAAGAATTCATTACGCCGCTTACGTTAGCAACCCTGAGCCGTCACCCCGTAATCAGCGATTTTTTCTCTGACCGCGACGGGTCATGGAATAGCCATGTAGACTTGGGCCTATGGGCTGATGCCATGCTGATAGCGCCTGCAACAGCGTCAACCATCGGGAAAATGGCGCATGGAATAGCCGATAACATGTTGATTACCACCTATCTGTCATGTAAAGCGCCGGTTTTTATCGCTCCTGCTATGGATATGGATATGTATGCCCATCCGTCAACTCGACAAAACCTTGATACACTGCGCTCGTTTGGCAATCATATCATTGAACCTTCATCCGGTTTTCTTGCCAGCGGACTGGAAGGCAAGGGGCGTATGACCGAACCCGATGCGATCGTTGACGTATTAGACCGTTATTTTATCTCCCAAAATGCGTTACTGAAAAAAAAAATCTTAGTTACAGCCGGCCCAACATACGAAAAGATAGACCCCGTCCGTTATATAGGTAATTATTCATCCGGAAAGATGGGTTTTGCTTTAGCAGAAGCATACGCAAAACGGGGCGCCGATGTTACACTCATCACTGGACCTGCTTCGCTTCAAACGATTCATCCCGCGATTCATCGGATCAATGTTGAATCAGCCGACGAAATGTATGATGCCTCTATTGCTGCTTTTCCTGCGTGTGATATGGCATTATTATCAGCTGCAGTTGCTGATTACAAGCCGTTACGGCAAGCAGACGAAAAGATAAAACGTGATAATCAGGAAGAAATGACGATTGCGCTCGTACGAAACAAAGACATTGCTGCCAAATTGGGTGAGATGAAGCTATCGCATCAGACGCTCGTCGGCTTTGCTCTTGAAACAACAGATGCCATAGCGCATGCCAAAGCAAAATTGATTCGCAAAAATCTGGATGTTGTTGCCCTCAATGCGCTAAATAAAGATAACGCCTGTTTCGGATGCGATGTAAATAAAGTGACATTAATTGACAAATCCGGAAAAATCACGGATATCCCGTTGATGACGAAACCGAAAGTGGCGGAAGTCATTATTGATTACTTAGTGGATACGGTACAAAAAAATAAAACAGAATGAGACATTATCTTTTTTTATTGCTTGGTATTTTTTATTTTTCAACCCCTGTTATTGGGCAGGAACTGAACGCTACAATTACCATTAACAGTGATAAAGTACAGGGAACTAATAAGCAGATTTTCACTACACTACAAACTGCGTTGATGGAGTTTGTCAATAACAAAAAATGGACGAACGCAACATTTTCTCTCAATGAACGCATTGATTGTACCTTTACCATTATTGTTAATTCGTTGGAAGACAATAATTTCAGTTGTGAAATTCAGGTGCAGGCGCGTCGACCTGTCTATAATTCAGCCTATCAAACCACTATTTTTAATAACCGTGATACTGAATTTGATTTTCAATATACTGAATTCGAACAGCTTGAATATACAGAAAATATGCTGAACAGCAACCTGATAGCCACTATTATTTACTATATCTATATCGTGCTTGGGTTCGATTTCGACAGCTTTGCTCCAAACGGCGGACAACCGTATTTTCAACAGGCGCAGCAGATCGTAACACTGGCGCAATCACAACCTGCTTGGAACGGGTGGACTGCATTTGGCAATCGGCGAAACCGCCATGCTTTTGCAACTGCGTTAACTGAAAATCAGGGCGATGGATTCCATAACATGTGGTACGTCTATCACCGGAAAGGCTTGGATGAAATGGCCGCTAATGCCGATCGCGGACGAACCAACTTGATTGCCGCGCTGCCTACACTGAAAGAACTGAAAAACGCGCGACCTAATTCGGTGTTAATACAGTTTTTCAGCGAGTGTAAGTTGGACGAGACCGTTTCAATTTATTCGAAAGCAACCATACAGGAGAAACAGGAAGCCTATAAACTATTTTCCGACTTGTTCCCGACAGCATCGTCACGCTTTGAATCCTTAAAACAATAGTAAAATGCTAAAGTCATTACAGATAAGAAATTATGTGCTGATAGACGAGTTGGATATTCGTTTTAATGACGGTTTTTCGGTTATTACCGGAGAAACGGGAGCGGGTAAATCAATTATTCTGGGCGCCTTATCGCTCGTTTTGGGTGAACGTGCCGACTTGAAAAGTATCCGGACAGGTAGTGAAAAATGTGTCATAGAGGCTGTTTTCGATATTTCCCAGTATCATCTTGAATCATTTTTTCAAGAAAGTGATTTGGCATATGAAGAGTCGGAATGTTTGTTGAGACGTGAATTATACAGTTCAGGCAAATCACGTGTTTTTATAAATGATTCACCGGCGTCGCTTTCGATCATAAAAAACTTGGGCGCGCATCTTATTGACATCCATTCTCAGCATCGTAACCTTCTGCTAACCGATATGCGCTTTCAACTGAATGTCGTGGATTTAATGGCAAAAACGGGGAAAAAATTATCCGTTTACCGTCTTGAATATGACAACTATCTGTCAGTTTGCAAGGCTTTGGACGAGTTAAATGAAAAAGCAATTCGCGCGAAAAAAGAAGAAGATTACATTCGTTTTCAGCATGTAGAGTTGATGGCAGCCAAATTGCATGCCGGCGAACAGGAAGCATTGGAGCAGGAATTGGATATGCTTTCTCATATTGAAGAAATAAAGGCCATTTTTTATAAGGTTACCGGCATACTGATCGGCGAGAATCATTCGGTAGTTGGGGCGCTGAAAGAAGCATGGACGGCTATGACACAATTATCATCTCGGTTCCTGAAAGCAGATGAATTTGCCGAAAGGTTACATTCGGCATATATCGACCTGAACGATTTATCGTCGGAAACAAATATGTTGAAAGACGAAATAGAGTTTAACCCCGAACGCCTTGCGACTGTGAACAACAGGATTAATTTTCTGTATTCGTTACAGCAAAAGCACAGGGTCGGCACGGTTGAAGAACTGATTACCATATGCGATAATTACGGCGCTCAACTAAAAATGATTGATTCGTTCGATGAAGCCATCGCATTACTTGCACAAAAGAAACAGCAATCCTATCAAACACTCATTCTTGTAGCCGGAGAAATTACCGCATTACGCAAAAAATCAGCCTTATCAATCGAAAAACAATTAACCGACCGAATGATATTGTTGGGCGTACCGAACACGCGTTTTCAAATATCATTTACGGACAAACCGGCGCCTTCGCCCGATGGAATGGACGAAATCAACTTCCTGTTCGCAGCCAACAAAAATGAACAGTTGAAGCCCGTCGCGCTGACCGCATCAGGCGGTGAGATTTCACGGTTGATGTTGTGCGTCAAATCGATGATCGCAGGCTATTCAGCGCTTCCGTCGATTATTTTTGATGAGATAGATTCGGGCGTTTCCGGCGAGATAGCCGACAAGATGGCCGGTATCATGCAGGAATTAGGAACAAAAATGCAGGTGATCACCATCACACACCTACCACAGATAGCAGCCGGAGGGAAGGCGCATTATTATGTATATAAAGAAGATACGCCTGAACGCACCGTGACGCATATCCGCTGTTTAAGCGATGCAGAGCGAATCGACGAGATTGCGCGCCTGTTGAGCGGCGCCGAAAAAACCCAAGCCGCCATCGACAATGCGAGAGCTTTGTTGAGATTATCCTGATTTAAAATATGTTCCAATAATATACAACGGTACATTTGTCATCCGGCTTTCTTGCATATAGTTTGACAGAGACGCGCGAATGGCTGTTTCGGGTTGATACTTATCGCAAAAAAGCTTGAAACTTCTTGATTTCAGGTTGTTTCCCGACTTTACTTCAACAGGTATGATTTCGTCATTTTCGTTTTGAAGCATAAAATCTATTTCGTATTTGCTGTTGTCGAACGAAAAATAATGAAGCGCCAGGTTGTTATTCAGCAAAAGTTGCTGAAATACAAACTGCTCTGTCAGAGCGCCTTTAGTAACTAATACTAAATTTTTCTCTCGCATAAAACTCTGCAAAAATACACTTTTCTCCCGAAAAAAAGAAACAATTCTCAATCCGGTAAAGTGACGGTATTATACATTCAGATAGGAGGGTGAGTCCACTTATCCATTCATTGAGGCGAGGAACTCCATGTTGTCGACAGTGTGCTCCATTTGTTTTTTTACAAATTCCATCGCTTCGATCGAGTTCATGTCCGACAGATATTTGCGCAGGACCCACATGCGGTTGATGGTTGTTTCATTCTGTAACAGGTCGTCGCGTCGCGTGCTGGAGGCGATGATGTCGACAGCGGGATAGATGCGTTTGTTGGACAGTTTGCGGTCGAGCTGCAATTCCATATTTCCCGTACCTTTAAATTCTTCGAAGATGACCTCGTCCATTTTCGAGCCTGTCTCGGTAAGGGCGGTGGCTAAGATGGTCAGGCTTCCGCCGTTTTCGATGTTACGAGCTGCGCCGAAGAAGCGTTTCGGTTTTTGCAGCGCATTGGCATCGACGCCGCCGGACAGTACTTTTCCGGATGCAGGCTGAACGGTATTATAGGCGCGTGCCAGACGGGTGATCGAATCGAGCAGTACGACAACGTCGTGACCACATTCTACCAAACGCTTGGCCTTGTTCAGGACGATGTCCGCAATTTTCACGTGACGTTCGGCCGGTTCATCAAAGGTTGAAGCAATGACTTCGGCATCTACGCTGCGTGCCATGTCGGTAACTTCTTCCGGTCGTTCGTCGATGAGCAGGATGATCATGTATACTTCGGGGTGATTGGCAGCAATGGCATTGGCGATGTCTTTCAGTAACATTGTTTTACCGGTCTTGGGTTGCGCAACTATCAATCCTCTTTGACCTTTACCGATGGGTGAGAACAAATCGACAACACGCACTGCTATCTGGTCGTACACTTTAGGCGAGCGTCTTTCGGTAAGCATGAATTTTTCGTCTGGGAAAAGCGGCGTCAGATGGTCGAAAGGAACGCGGTCGCGCGCATTTTCGGGAGATAAGCCGTTGATTTTGTCTACCTTGACTAAAGGAAAGTATTTTTCGCTCTCTTTGGGAGGTCTGATAGGCCCTTCCACAATATCGCCGGTTTTTAGTCCGTATAGCTTCACTTGCGCTTGAGAAACATAGATATCGTCAGGTGACGACAGGTAATTAAAGTCGGAGGAACGTAAAAATCCGTAACCGTCCTGAATGATTTCCAAAACGCCAGAACCAATCAGGATACCTTCAAAGTCGAATGTTTTATCATTTTCTATCGGAGCAGGAGGTTGCTGGTGTTGTCGATGATTGTTATTGTTAAAAGGCTGTTTTGATTGGCGATTCTGATTCTGATTCTGGTTCTGATTCTGATTCTGATTCTGGTTTTGATTCTGATTCTGATGCTGGTTTTGGTTCTGGTTCTGATGCTGATTTTGAACCGGCTTTTGCGATTCGCCTGATTCAGTTGCAGCTACCACAGGAGGCTGTACTTCTTTCTTTTTTTCGGGAACCGGCTGTATAGGAATCACCTGGTCCAACATCGAATTGGAAGCGCCGCTATGCCTAAAAATAATTCGTTTCGGCTTAACATGCGGGGCTTTTACGGTTGGCTTTTCGTCTTGAACCATATGTTTATCCAGTTCGTTTGTTTCCTTTGTTTCATTGACGGGGATCGTATTCGACGGTTCCGTTGGTTGTGGTTGAACGGGCAGGGTAGCGTCTGAAGCAACTGCTGTACTGATTGTTGAATCAATATTTGTTGTACTGTCTGTTAATATATCCTTAACGTCAGGCGAAGAGGTCGTCCTGTTAATACTCCCGAATTGAACTTTATGCGGTGGTTGCTCTGCTTGTTTTAGCGGCAGGATGATTGTTTTTTCTTTTTTGGGGCGTCCTCTTTTAGGTTTGGCCTGTACATTTTCTGCATTTGAAGTCTGTGCGGAATTATTGTCAGTAGCAGGGTTTACTGTCGGCGTTTGACTGGCCGACGGACTGGCCTGTGTGCTTTTTGTTAGGCGTGTCACTGGATTTTTCGCCTTGTTTGTTGTGGCCGTTTGTCTTTCCGTTATCTTTTGATTTTGTGTCGGGCTGTGAGCAGGTTTTTGGTTTTGCGACTGGCCAGGTTTGGTTGGAAGGGTTGCTGTAACCTCTTTCTCCTTTTCAGTCTTGTCTTTTGAAAGACTATCCTGTACTTCCAACTTTTGTTTGCCGGAATTGCCGTCGTTTTTGGTTTTTTCTTTTGGCGGGCGTCCCCTGCGTTTTAATTCGATTTCATTTTCCGAACCCTTCTTTTCATTTTCCGAATCCTTTTTTTGATTGTATGAACCGGACGTTTCCTGTTTGTGGTTCGCTTTCTTTTCTTTGGCTTTGCTCGCAATCCTTTCCTGCCGGAGTGCGTATTTTTGCGCTTGTTGGCCGGCAACCGAAATAGCCTGTTCATCCAGGATTTTATATACCAGTTGTTGTTTGTTTAATCCCTTCGTATCCGGTACAGCTAATGCCTGTGCTATATCCTGAAGCTCGGATAGTTCTTTTCCATTTAATTCTAAAATGTTGTATTTTTGCATATTTAAAAAATATAATTAAGTTGCTTAAATATAATTATTCATTACGAGGCGTACTTTTTCAATGATGATAAAGTCTTTATTAATAAAATGTTCGGAATGATTTGTATCGAAATATTTCCCCTTGTTGCCAGGAAAGACGCTGCAAATATACTACAATTTTATTTATTACAATCATTTTTTATAAAAAATTTTATCAATACAGCATATTTGGTATGATTTTCCAATCGGAAACGGTTATCCGGGCGTTCGCCAACTATCCAGAGAATATTTTCTCCACTGCATAAGAGCCACGTTTTGTTTTTCTTATGCAAACTGAATTTGTGGTCTGTGAAATAATCGCTAATTTTTTTTCGTCCTTTCATTCCGAAAGGGATAAACCGGTCGCCGGCGCGCCATTTGCGCAAAACAAGCGGGAATTGTATCTTATCGTAATCGAACGTAGCGGTCATTGGCGATTTGTCGATTTCGAAGGCATTGTCTACTGCGACTTTCCGCATGGAAAGACCGACAGGAAGCTGCGAAAAGTCCGTTTCGTTTTCCGTTATCAGATAACTTTCCGCTGCCTGTTCCGTTTTTTTATAAATGAAAAGCGAAGTACGGTCTTTCACTAACTGATATCCCGAATCGGGCGCATGGAAGATTTTCCCGGATTCGCCCGATATATTGGCAAAAATATCGTTTGCGAGGTGGCGCGTAAAACCAAAAGGCTTTATCAGTTCGTAGAGGATTGTCCGGGGCGAGGGTTGGCGTAACAATGTATTAATGGATATGTTAATGACGTCGTCCTGGCGCTTTATCAATTTTTTCCCTGTCTTTTCTATGGCATGAAGGTATATTTTTTCAACGTCGGCCAGGTGCGTCGCCGTGCGCGCAAGCGTTTCATCAATCGCGGGATTGACTTCTTTCATCAGGGGTAGCAGGCGCAAGCGGACGAAATTGCGCGTATATTCATCCGATAGATTGGTACTGTCGGTCACATAGGGAAGGCGCTGCTCTGTCACATACCGGTTGATATCGTCTTTGCCGACACAAAGCAAGGGACGTACCACCTGTCCGTTTCGGGGTCGTATACCGCACAGGCCGCGAATACCGGCGCCGCGCATCATGTTGATAAGCATCGTTTCGTTGCTGTCGTCGCGATGATGCGCTACGGCAATGGCTTGTGCATTGTATTTTTGAAGCAACTTCTCAAACCATTCATAACGCAGTTCGCGAGCCGCCATTTCGATGGATATGTGGCGCTCGGCGGCGAACGACCGGGTATCGAAGTCGATTTCCTCGAACCGAATATGATGTTGCGCTGCAAAATCCCTGCAAAACAATGCATCCCGATCCGATTCGTCTGCACGCAGGTGAAAATTACAGTGTGCAGCAATGCAAGTATATCCTGCACGATGGAGTATATGTAATAAGGTAACAGAATCTCCGCCTCCGCTAAAACCCACTATCACAGGCTTGCCGGATATCAGCAAGCAGTTAGTTTCGATGTACGCATTGACTTTGCGTACCAATCCCGACTCATGCAATTCGTAACTCTTAACTCTTAACTCCCCGTTTATTTAGTCTTAGCCAGTTCGGGATCAATCATGATACGTCCGCAGTATTCGCAGACGATAATTTTCTTATGCAGTTTGATGTCCAACTGTTTTTGCGGCGGAATCTTGTTGAAACAGCCGCCGCAGGCGTCGCGTTCGATATTCACGACGGCCAGCCCGTTGCGTGCGCCTTTACGGATGCGTTTGAAAGCGTTCAACAGGCGCGGTTCGATATTTTCTTCTATGCCTTTTGCCTTGTCACGCAGTTTTTCTTCTTCCTGACGCGTCTCGTTTACGATCTCGTGAAGTTCTTTTTTCTTCTGCTCCAGGTCGATTTTACGCCCTTCGAGGATTTCCTTGAAACCGGAAATGCTTTCTTTCTTCTGTTTGATAGCGGCATTGAACTCCTTGATTTTCTTTTCTGAAAATTCTACTTCAAGTTCCTGAAATTCAACTTCTTTCGACAGATTATCGAACTCGCGGTTGTTACGTACCTGTTCCAATTGCGCTTTATATCGCTCAATCAGCAGTTTCGATTCGGATATTTTATTGCGTTGCGCTATTACATTGGCATCCTGCTCCTGTATTTCTATCTGAAATTTTTCCAGGCGCGTCTTAAGTCCGGCGATTTCGTCTTCCAGGTCCTGTACTTCCAGCGGAAGCTCGCCGCGTAACGTTTTAATCTTATCGATTTCCGAAACAACGGTTTGGAGCTTATACAGCATGGACAGTTTTTCTTCAACCGTAAATTCTTTCGTTTCCTTATATTTCGGAACAGTTGATTCATACGGCGTCATCTCAAAGGGCGCTATATCTGCTTTTTCTTTTTTAATAATCGCCCTTTTCGGAGAAACGGTTTTCCTGACTGTTATTGTTCTGACCGCTTCCGCTACTTCCGTGCTGCTCTTCGTATTCGATTCATTGGAAGCCGTTTTTTTAGGCGCTTTCACAGCCTTCGTTTTATCTGCTTTTTCAGCCTCGTTCATTTCTGCTTTGGCCTCTGTCTTTTTTGCCATGCTTAAATATATTTAATAGGGTTTGTATTAATAACTGAATTTTGGACTGCAAAGGTAGGAAATTTTTTTAACAATAAGTCAAAGAAAATATCTTTCGCACAAATTTCACTTGCATAATGGCCTGTTACGGCCAATAAAATTTTATTCTCAACATTGTAAAAATCATTGTATTTCGCTTCGCCGGTGATGAAAAGATCGGCGCCGGCGGCGATGGCCTGCGGGATGAGGAAGGCGCCGCTACCGCCACAAATCGCCACTGTACGTATCTTGCGTCCGGTCAGCGACGAATGTTTCAGACATTCCACATGCAGCACATCCTTGATACGCTGCAGGAAGACCAGCTCGTCTTCCCATTCCGGCAGATTTCCGATAATGCCGCTTCCGCATTGTTCCCAATCGTTTTCCAGCTTATAGAGGTCAAACACCGGTTCTTCGTAGGGGTGTACCGACAATAAGGAACGGATCACAGCCGATTGCAGAAAAGCAGGGAAAACGGTTTCGATGCGAATTTCATTTTCCGTATGCAACTCCCCGATTTCGCCGCAGTAAGGATGGCTATCCTCCAAAGGTAAAAATGTTCCCTTGCCTTCGGTATTGAAACTGCATGAACTGTAATTCCCGATATGTCCGGCCCCGGCATTAAACAGGGCTTTGCGCAGTTTTTCCGACGCATGATCGGGTACATAGGTTACTAATTTGGTCAGACTGTTTTTTTGCGGACTCAATATACGGACGTCTTCCAGCCCGAACATCTCCGCCAACTGATAATTAACGCCTCCCACTGCATTATCCAAATTGGTATGCGCGGCATAAATGACAACATCATTTTTACATGCCTTTATCATACAGCGCTCCACATAATTTTTGCCGGTAAGCGATTTAAAGGGCTTGAACGCCAGCGGATGATGCGAGATGATCAGGTTCAGGCCGGCGTCGATAGCTTCGTCGACAACATCTTCCGTCACATCCAAACAGAGGAGCGCGCCCGATGCCGGCTGGTCGACGTCGCCAATCTGTATACCGGCATTATCGTACTCTTCCTGCAGGCTTAACGGCGCTATCCTTTCGATTTCCTTCAGGATATCTTTAATTGTGATCATGTATATCTACCTTAATATGAAGTTCTTTGAGCTGTGTGTCGTCTAAGGTGGAAGGCGCGTCGAGCATCACGTCGCGTCCTGAATTGTTTTTCGGGAAAGCAATGCAGTCGCGTATCGAATCCAGGCCGGTGAAGAGTGAAACAAGCCTGTCCAACCCGTATGCAATACCGCCATGCGGGGGCGCTCCGTACTTAAAAGCGTTCATCAGGAAGCCAAACTGTTCCTGCGCTTTTTCTTCCGTGAAGCCAAGCAGCGTAAACAATCGCTTCTGGAGCGTGCTGTCGTGGATACGAATAGAACCGCCGCCTACTTCTACGCCGTTGATAACCATGTCATAAGCATTCGCGCGAACGCTACCGGGGTCGCTTTCAAGCAGCGGAATATCTTCCGGCTTGGGCGAAGTAAACGGGTGGTGCATGGCATAATAACGCTGTGTCGCGTCATCCCATTCCAACAGCGGAAAATCGACTACCCACAGGCATGAAAATACGTTCTTATTGCGTAACCCTAACTGATTTCCCATTTCGAGGCGCAGTTCGCTCAATTGTTTGCGTACCTTATCCGGCTCGCTGCCTGTCAGAATGAGTATCAAATCGCCGGGTTGCGCGTCGAAAGATGCTTTCATCTTTTGCAGTGTTTCCTGCGTATAAAACTTGTCGAAACTTGATTTCACGCTGCCATCTGCTTCTATCCGCGCATACAGCAGTCCTTTGGCGCCGATTTGCGGACGTTTCACGTAATCGGTCAGCCCGTCAATTTGCTTGCGCGTATAGGAGGCGGCTCCTTCGGCACAGATACCGCCCACATATCGGGCGTCGTCTACGAGGGCAAAACCGGCGTCTTTCAGGATGTCTTTTATTTCAACCAATTTCATTCCGAAGCGGAGGTCGGGCTTGTCCGTACCGTAATATTTCATAGCGTCCTGCCACGTGATACGCGGGAAGTCTTCGTTGAAAGTGATATTTCGAATGGTACTGAAAAGATGCTTCGTCATCCCTTCGAATGTTTGCAGCACATCTTCCTGTCCAACAAACGACATCTCGCAGTCGACTTGCGTAAATTCCGGCTGACGGTCGGCGCGCAGGTCTTCATCGCGAAAACATTTCACAATCTGGAAATAGCGGTCGAACCCCGAAACCATCAGCAACTGCTTCAGTGTTTGCGGCGACTGGGGCAGGGCATAGAACTGTCCCGCGTTCATCCGCGAGGGTACCACAAAATCGCGCGCGCCTTCGGGCGTGGAGTTGACGAGTACAGGCGTTTCGACCTCAAGGAACTTTGCTTCGCTCAGGTAACTTCTTATCTCGAAAGCCATCCTGTGTCTTGTTTCCAGATTTTTACGAACGATGTTCCGACGCAAGTCTAAATAACGGTATTTCATACGCAGGTCGTCGCCGCCGTCGCTTTCGTCTTCGATCGTGAAAGGAGGGGTGAGCGCCGCGTTCAAAACAGTTAACTCCGTAACAATGACCTCAATCTCGCCGGTCATGATATGACTGTTCTTATTGGAGCGTTCCTTCACGACGCCGGCGGCCTGAATCACAAATTCGCGTCCCAGTTCGTTTGCCTGTTTACACAGTGAAGCGTCGATTTCTTCATTGAAAACCAACTGCGTAACGCCATAGCGGTCGCGCAGGTCAATAAAAGTCATACCGCCCATGATGCGTTTTTTCTGAACCCATCCGGCTAATGTGACGCTGACGCCTTCATCTTTCAGACGTAATTCTCCACAAGTTTTTGTTCTATACATATATATATTATTAAGATACAATCGAAAAAAGCATGCAAAAATAAGGATAATTTGACAGTACACAAAAAAAGTATCCGATTAAATGTTTGGATATATAAAAAAAGTCGCTATCTTTGCATCCGTTTTTGAGGAATCATTCAGCACAAAACACACGGAAGGATGGGTGAGTGGCTGAAACCAACAGTTTGCTAAACTGTCGTACGGGCAACCGTACCGGGGGTTCGAATCCCCCTCCTTCCGCAGAAATCCTGAGACAAAAGGCGACAAAACTAAACACAATGGTCACAAAGGTTTTTCACAAAGTACACAAATCCCTGAATACTATCATCTTTTTTTTGTGTCTATTGTGTGTTCATAGTGTCTATTGTGTTAAAAATGAATTTTGAGACAATCTCTTTTTTTTATTTCGGCGGGGAAAACCGGTCAATAATTTCCCGTAAAAATCCGGCGTAATAGAACGAAATGTTTCAGAATGACGGTATAAATTTGAAATATTTGTATCAAAATGACGGTGTAATTTTGAAAAATATGTATCAGAATGACGGTATAATTCGATAAATCCGTAGCAAATACTTCCGTACAGGCGTCAGGCGAAGCCAGCAGCGCCAATAACAACGGGCGGCTTTGGATTGCGTGGAGGCCGGTTTGCGGTTGCGGCGGATAACGGTACGGATGATACCGACGACATCAGAACCCGTGATTTGTTCGCGTTTGCCAATCACCCCGTCTCCCTGCAGCAGGATGGCGTCATCCGTGCGACGGATGATCCGGTGACAGATATATTGATCCCCGTAACGGCACAGGACGATGGTACCGCGCTTCAGTTCTTCGGGCGTAAAAGGAGAAGCGACAATGACTTCGCTGCCGTCGCCCCGCAGGTAGGGCTGCATACTGCTTCCCAGGCAACATAGTTCAACACTATTTCCTTTGGAAAGCAATGGTTCTATATTCTTTACAAATGCATTGTTTGAAATTACCCGCATAGAAAACGGTCCTGTTTCAATGTGTCATATACTAACTGTGCAGCATCGGCGTTGGGCAAACATGCTAAATGATAGACCGGCAACTGTTCCAGAACGGGGGATAGAATAGCTAAGATGTATTCCGACAAGCGCTTGTCGGAAGCCAGCGCAACAGGGCAGGAAGGTAGCAGCGCGCCGACTGCTTCAATGCCTTTCAAACGCCGGATGCGATTGGACGGCGCCTGCGACAGGCGTACAAAGGCGGCTATAGGCGTATGTATCTGTTTGTAACAGGGCGTCTTCCCGCTCCAGGGAGAACCGTATGCGCGGATGCTGCCGTCGGTTTCGATACGGATGAAAGGGCTGTCGTCGTTCAGCAGTTCCGTCGCGGGGAAATTGTGCAGCCATAAACGGGTATGGGTACTCTTGCCGGTACCCGATTCGCCGAGAAAAAAAATGGATTTCCCCTGATACATCACCACGGATGAATGAATGGAAACAGTTTGCCGCGACAGGGCGGCAATGCCGTAAAGAAACCAGCAGGTGAAGTACAAAGCATAATCGTCGAAAACGCCTGTCCAATCGATTGTCGCTTGAAAACCGACGTTTTCCCACCGGATTTCCGCCAATAGCCAACTGCCATCCTGCTTTCGCATCCGATACAAGTAGGCATTAGAAGATACAGACAAATCGTAGGCTGTATTTTCTAATTCGGATGAAAAAAAAGGAACTATAGTCCTATCCCCCAATACCGGTTCTGTGCGGATGTTCAATAACGGTTCACGGTTAGTCTTTTCAGACGAAAAAAAATCAAATCCGGAGAGGGTAGGAATTTTATCTCCGGAAATTTGTATGGCATGTCCGGCTATCAAATATTGACGCATGAATTTATAAAATCAAATTACAGTGAAGGGGTTGGGATCCCTTCACTGTAATTTTTTGGCATGATGACAGGTTAATTTAAATGTGGCCCTCCAGGGGCATTGGGAATATCATCACGACCGCCGCCATATGTTCCAAACCCTTGTTCCACCCTCACCTCTACGGTTTCGATAACAGGCGCCCTGTATACCTCTTTTGTTTCCGGCTGATTGTCCATACCGGTTTGTTTTTCTTTTTCCATATTTTTTACGATTTCACAGTTATTAAAAAATAAACATATCTATTTTATCAC
>Ga0082212_10002155_pt1 | contig 28995 bp, 19 predicted proteins | sample TergutNt197P3_FD_71548 | JGI IMG/M metagenome (GOLD analysis project Ga0082212, IMG submission 71548) | Neocapritermes taracua P3 segment gut microbial communities from Petit-Saut dam, French Guiana - Nt197 P3 | ecosystem: Host-associated > Arthropoda: Insects > Digestive system > Gut ...
TCCTTTTTGCCTCCTTAGAGTGATTTTGGTTAACCACTAAAAGGATAACATATTTTTGGTTCGGTGCTGAGATGCCCGATTTATCTCAGGCTTAGTGCTGTATTTTTCGTGACCATTTGGGGGCGCGGACGTTTTATTGGTATCTACAAGTTGCTTCCCATATACTATGCTTCGCTCAATCGGAAAGGGCATGAGCCGAAGGCCACCGCCCGGCCGGCATGCCGCTTTCAATCCTGGGACAGCGTCAGCAGAGCAATCCTGTCCCAGAGGCCTTGAACTGCATATGCAGCAGCTGCGCCGCGCCAGGGTGGGCGGGCTGCTTAATTAAGCCGCTTCGGCTGCAGTTCAAGGGGGGCGCGGCGCTGCGGCTGCCCTGCCCCTATCATACAGCTGTATGGAATCATACCAATGAAAAATATCTACACCCCTGGGAGACCCTTCTCGCTTATGTTCGTAGAAACTGCGTACAGCAACTGTGTGACCGCCTCGAGCATGACGTCGGGCGACTCGTCGAGCCAGGCGCCGCTCAGCTCCTTAGGCAGGATGACAGGCATCCTGTCGTGTATCTCCGCGAGCTCAGGCGCGGCTTCGCGGGTAAGTATTGCAAACTTGCCGTCGGGCGAGTAGATGCCCGCCATATAGAGCGCCGCGCCCCCCGGAAGCCTGAAAGCGTATTTCTCCTTGCGCTTCGCCCCGAGGCTTTTCCACTCGTAGTAGCCCGACGCCGGGACAAGGCAGCGGCGTGAAGCCATGGCCGCGCCGAAGGTCCTGAGCGTCGCGGCCGTCTCGCTGCGCGCGTTTATATGAGGCCTGCGCTGAGCCGCAAAGTTCGGGAACCCCCAAATCATGAACCTGGCGGCGCCGCCCGCCGTGATCACCGGAGCGAGGCTGCCCGGAAAGATTTCGCCGGGCGCAAAGGCCATTTCCTGTGGGAAATCCTGCGCGTTCCTCTTCGCGGCCGCGATGATTTCTTCAATTTCGTAGTCCTCGTCTTCGATAAGGTACCTTCCGCACACCATCATCACCCCATTTTTTGTTGTCCGGCTCTGCGATTGTGCCCATGGTTGTAGATTATATAGTAGAAACCATAGAAAATCAAGCCCGTAATGATGATTTTCTTAAATTTTGGACATTTTGCCATATTGACATTCCACATTATAAGGTTTATGCTATGGGTACCATATTTCCTGAAGGCGGAATCCCATATGCCTGCACGCACTATTTTGCACGCGGATTTGAACAACTGCTACGCAAGCATCGAAATGCTCCACCATCCGCGCCTGCGCGGCCACCCTGTGGCCGTCGGCGGCAGCGCGGAAATGAGGCATGGCATTATCCTCGCCCGCAACTACGAGGCGCGCCCCTACGGCATCAAGGTCGGGCAGACGCTTTGGGAAGCGCGGCAAAAGTGCCCGGGGCTCATAATAGTCCCGCCTGACTACGACAAATACCTGCGCTTTTCGCGCCTGTTCAGGGCAATACTGTCGGACTACTCCCCCCGTGTCGAGCCATTCGGCCTGGACGAAGCGTTTTTGGATGTCACAGGCAGCGGCAAATACGGAGGGGACGGCGGGGCAATCGCCGATGAGATCCGCGGGCGCGTCAAGTTCGAGCTCGGCGTCACAGTATCCGTCGGGGTCTCCTACAACAAAATCTTCGCGAAGCTCGGCAGCGACATGAAAAAGCCCGACGGCACCACAATCATAACCGAGGGCAACTACCGCCGGGTCGCCTGGCCCCTTCCCGCGTCGGACTTGCTCGGCGTCGGCAGAAGGATGACCGTCAAGCTTGCAAAGTACAATATACTGACTATCGGCGACATAGCCTCCTGCGACCCGGACCTGCTCCAAAACTGGTTCGGCAAATGGGGTCTCTTCCTCTACACGTACGCAAACGGCCTCGATACCTCCCCGGTGGCCGAAACCGGCAGCGAAAGCGCCGTCAAGTCGATTGGGAACTCCAGCACATGCCCCCGCGACCTGGTCAACGACGAGGATGCGCACATCGTTTTTCAAAATCTCGCCGAGAGCGTCGCGGAGCGTATGCGCGAGCAGGGCTTCATGGCCAAGACGGTCCAGGTAAGCCTCCGCGACAACGATTTGTCCTGGTTCGAGCGCCAGATGCAGCTTCCCCAGCCGACGCACGTTTCCACGGAGCTCTGCTCCGCCGCCATGTCGCTTCTCCGCCAAAACTGGAAATGGGAAAAACCTCTGCGCAGCATCGGCATACGCGGAGTCAATCTCATTCCGATCCGGCAGCCGCGCCAGCTCAGCTTGTTTTACGACGAGCGCCGCCGCGAGAAGGCCGAGCGGCTCGAGTATGCGATAGACGACGTCCGCCGCCGTTTCGGGCATTACTCAATAGATAGGGCCATGCTCCGCTTCGACTCCGTCCTCGGCCGGCTCGACCCGAAGGCGGACCATTTGAATCCTACTGGTTAGGAGCCTTGGACAAAAGTCGCGTCATTAGATAAGTGCCGATTGTTTTCGCCTGTTTTGCAGGGTTTTGCACCATGAACAACATCATTGATTACAAAGAATATTTGCCGTCCGACTTCAAAGTCTATGTGGATGTCAATGAGCTCAGGCTCAAGGACGGCCGCCTGCTCCCGCTCTCTTTCGTATGGGAGGATGGCGACAGCTATGAGGTCGACCGGATAATCGAGACCCGCCCCGCAGCGTCGCTCAAGGCCGGCGGCGTCGGCATGCGCTACACCGTGCGCGTGCGCGGCCGTGAGACGTATATGTTCCTCGAAGAGGACGGCGGCCTGGTCAGATGGTTCATGGAGCGGCGCTGATCTAATGGAAATGTTACAGCGGCTCGCATTTTTAATGTGAATTAAATGTAAAGCCATTCCATTTCCCGGCGCGATGCTGTATACTAAACGTGGGGCTCCGCCCCACAACCCAACGTAACTTACAGCCGGGAGGGCGCCATGAACCTGATCCGTAAAATCGAAGTCTTCGGGGACTCGATCCTGAAAGGCGTGCAGCTAAAGCCCGGGAGCGGCCGCTACTGCGTGGACAACAACATCGACGTCGGCATGCTCAGTAGGAAGTTCTCCCTGAACATCGTCAACCGCTCAAAATTCGGCTGCACGGTGAGCAAGGGCAAGGAACTGCTGTCAAGGTTCCTCGAGGGGAAGCCCGATTGCTCCGCCGTGCTGATGAACTACGGCGGGAACGACTGTGACTTCAACTGGAAAGACATCTCCGACAACCCGCACATCAAACATGAGCCGCACACGCCCCTGAAGGAGTTTATCAAGACATACAAAGGCATCTTCAGGCAAGTCTACGACAAAGGCATACGCCCCGTCGTGGCGAACCTGCCCCCTATCGAGCCGCAGCGTTTCCTCGAATGGGTCAGCAGAGGGCTCAACAAAGAAAACATCCTCACCTGGCTCGACGGAGTGAACACGATCTACCGTTTCCAGGAGTTCTACTCGCGGGCGATCGAAGACCTGGCACGCGCGAGCGGCGTCATGCTGGTCGACCTTCGCGGCGCCTTCCTCAAAGAGACCAGGATCGGGCGTTTTCTATGCGAGGATGGCATCCACCCGAACACAGAGGGGCAAAAGCTCATCACGCAGGAACTCGCCAGGTTCTGCGCGACGGCCGTGACCTGAGTTCGCAAGACGTATGAAGAGACATACCTCCCGCCCGTTATCGCTGCTGATTTGCGCGCTGCTCATCATCGTCTGCCTCAGCGCTGTCTGCTCGTGCGGCAGCAAAGAGCAAAGCGGCGTCGAGCAGCCTACCGACGATAGCGACGCGCCCTGGCAGGAGCTTCTGGAGCGACGGCTGGCCGTCGCTTCCTTGCTTCCCGGGCTTCCGGCAGCCTCTGAGCGCCCTGACGCATCCGGACGAACCTGGTATCAAGTGTTCGTCTATTCTTTTTGCGATTCTGACGGCGACGGGATAGGCGACCTCGCAGGAGTGACGGAGCGGCTTGACTACATCAGCGACCTTGGTTTCGACGGCATCTGGTTATCCCCTATCCACCCCTCGCAGACATACCACAAATACGACGTCGACGACTACTATTCGATTGACCCCGAATACGGATCTATGGAGGACTTCGATGCGCTGCTGGAGGCTTGCCACGCGCTGGGCATGAGAGTCCTCCTCGATCTTGTTTTGAACCATACGTCGATAGACCATCCATGGTTCGAGGAGCATCCTGAGTATTACCATATTCAGGACGAGGCGGGTCACGGGCAGTGGAAGAAGCTGCCCGACGGCAGGTACTACGAGTGCCAGTTCTGGGAGCGCATGCCCGACCTGAACCTGGCGCATCCCGGCCTTCGCGCGGAGCTTGAGAGCGTCTTCGCATTTTGGCTTGGCAAGGGCGTCGACGGCTTCCGGCTCGACGCGGTCAAAGAGTACGAGACAGGCGATAACGAAGCGAACATTGATATACTTACCTGGGTCAACGACGCGATAAAAGCGATAAAACCCGACGCCTACCTTGTCGGGGAGAACTGGACGACGGCAAACTCGCTCTTCACCTACTACCGCAGCGGCGTCGACAGCTTTTTCGACTTCCTGACCGCGGGAGTGGACGGCTCTATAGCGAAGACGCTCCTGCAGGGCAAGCCTGTCGCCGCTTATCTGGAATCGCTTGCAGCGGCGCAAGACGACATCCTGCGCTACAATCCGCGCGGCACCGCGGCGCCTTTCTTCACAAACCACGACAATCCCAGGGCTGCAGGCTTCCTCAGGCGCGATGAGGATATGATTAAGGCAGCCTGGGGCATGGCCCTCATGCAGCCGGGAGACGCATTCGTCTACTATGGCGAGGAACTTGGCATGTCCGGCTCCGGCAAAGATGAAAACAAACGCGCACCCATGTTCTGGGCTTCCGACGCGCAGGCTCCTGGTATGACAAAGGGACCGCCGGGCATGGATACTCCTTCGCACTCTTTCGAGCCGGCTGTCGGACAGATGGCGGACAGCAGCTCGATTTACTCGTACGTTCGCAAAGCGGTGCAGCTACGCGCCAAGTACCCGGCAATAGGCCGCGGCGATATATGCGTGCTCGACCTCGGCCCGGCTGACGATGGCCAAGGCAATGCCGGAGCAGTCGCGCGCTCGTGGGGCGGCGTGAGCATTACCATTATTTATAATGTCTCACCGGATGCCACCCTGATACCCGATCCGGGCGGCGTCATCGCGGATTTTCTTTCGGCAAGCGGCGAAGAGCCCGAACGAAAAGGGAGCGCAATCGCGCTCCCCGGGTACTGCATTGCCATATTGATATAGGCTTAATATTTCCCGAAACCTCCGGAGGAGTTCCCTATCGGCTCATACGGCTGGGAAGCTGACTCCGGAATCCCCGCAAAGCGGCTACCGCCGCTGCGGGATCCCGACGGCAGGCTGCTGCGGCCGCCGGCCTGATCCTTTAGCCTGAACTGCGCTATCAGCGCCTCGAGCATGTTCGCCTGGCTGCTCATCTCTTCTGACGCGGCGGCGGACTCTTCGGCGGTAGCGCTGTTTTGCTGTATTACCTGCGCGACCTGGTCAATGCCGACGTTTATCTGCTTGATCTCGACAGCCTGCACCTCGGAAGACTGCGCGATGTCGTTGACAATCTTGTCGCTCTCATTTATTCCTGACACGATGTCTGTAAGGCTTTCGGCAGTCTCTTCGGCGATGCGGGCCCCAAGCTCGGCTTTCTCCATCGAGTTTTGGATCATGTCACCGGTCTCTTTCGCGGCTTCGGCGCTCTTTGCCGCCAGGTTGCGCACTTCCTCGGCGACGACGGCGAAACCTTTGCCGTGCTGCCCCGCGCGCGCTGCTTCCACGGCGGCGTTCAGCGCGAGGATATTCGTCTGGAACGCGATATCGTCGATGACTTTGATTACCTTGCTGATGTTCTGGCTCGCCTGGTTGATCTCCCTGACGGCGTTCATCATCTCGTCCATCTGGTTGCTGCCCTTTTCGGCATTGCCCTTAATTGTGCCGGCAAGGCTTGCGGCATTGGTCGCGAGGTCGGCGTTCGCTTTCGTTTTCAGCGCGATATCCGCGATAGAAGCCGATAACTCCTCGACGGAAGCGGCCTGCTCCGTAGACCCCTGGGCTAATGACTGCGCGCCATCGGCTACTTGCTTCGAGCCGATGGACACCTGCCCCGTCGCCGCGTTGATTTCCGAGAACATCGAGTTCAGATTGGCTATCATCTGCTGCAGGGCGATACCCATCACGTCCAAATCGGACAGCAGGTCTACATCTGACGTAAGGTCGCCCGAAGCTATCGTCACCAGTTCCTTGCTGATGTACCCCACGCGCTGCAGGAACAAAGATGACGCCGCAATCGTCTGTCCGATTTCGTCTTTCCTGGTGGCGTAGCCGGTGATCAGCTCGTTGTCTTCCCTCGACAGCTCGATGTCCCCGGTTTTCGACGCCTTGGTTAAAAACGCCATAAGGGGCATCAGCGGTTTGCTGATCAAGCTGGTGAGGTAGAGCGCAAACACAACCGCAACCGCGACTGCCACGACCAAGACCGCAATGATCGCAATCAGCAGCATGTTAGCTGTCGAAGAGTTGCCGTCCGCCGCGTCCTTCGCGCGCTCGATCTTCAGGTCGAGGCACTTTTCGAAGTTAGTCGTTATTTTATCTATAGTCGGGCGGATTATTTCGAACTCTTTGAGAATCTGATCCTCGTCGCCTGCCTGCGCCAGCGAATAGCACTTAGCCAGGAAATCCGAGTAGTCTTTCTCAAATAAGTTGCGCGCCTCGTCGAACATGTCCTGCGATTCCTGTGTAAGGATCGATGCGGAGTACATGTTAAAATAACTCTGCATTTCCTGCTTGTCGCTTTCAACCGCTGCGTGCGTGCTCTCCACGCTTGCCTGGTCGTCTTTCATGGAAGCAACCAGATACTCTCTGGCGTTGACCCTCATCTTCTGCATCGTTTCGAGGATTTTCGCCATGTACGGCATGGGCACGGTCTGCATTTCATACATCTCGGTGTCTTTTTTATCGATGTCCGTCATCCCGAAGATGCCGACGACGCCAACCGCCGCTGTCAGTACGATGACTATCATGAAAGAGACCATCAGCTTCATCGATACTTTTAGGTTCTTCACTTCATTGCCCTCCACAGTATGAATTATTGTGTGGCTACTGTAGCCTTCCGGCTGTCATTATAGCACGGTAAGTTGGGCGTGTATACACTTTCTACATTTTTTTCAAATTTTCGGAATCGGTTCAACTAGCTTCCGGCGCAGCGCGGCGACAGTATCGTCGCTGACCCCGCAGGACTTGACATACCCGGCGACCCCTCCATGCGCGCTGTCAAAATGCGCAAGCAGCGTTTCCATATTCTTCGGCGAAGTCTTGAAGAACGGGCTTTCTATTGTCGCTTTATCGTCCGGCCATTTGGCTAGGTAGCCTTTCAGCAGCTCCACGTACGCTTCCTTCAGATAAATCTCGGATACGCTGTAGTCGGCGATGATGTCCCTCTCCGAAACCCCGGCAATCCCCAGCAGCAAAGCGGATATAATGCCTGTGCGGTCTTTTCCCGTAGCGCAGTTGTAAATCACCGCTCCTTTTGCGCCTGCCATCAGTTCCAAGGTGTTGCGGACCCAGGCGCCGCAGTTTTGCGATATTTCAATATACTTCTCGCCCCAGTCCACAAATGCGTCCATGGCGGGCCGCTTCTCGTCTTTGCCGTCTTTGCCGTCTTTGCCGCCTTTGCCGTCTTTCTCCTTCTCGCCCTGCCCGGCATTCGACTGCTCGCCTGCCTGCTCACCCTGCCCGGCATTCGACTGCTCGCCTGCCTGACCGGCTTCCTCCTTGCCGCTTGCGTTTGAAGCAAAAGCGACTTGCGAGTCGAACGTCTGGCTCAAGTTGAACTCAATCCCCTGCACATCTGACAGCTTGTTTGGCTGCCGGGCTATTTCCTGCTCACCCCTGAACTCAATAGCGACCGTGACGCCGTAGCCTTTCAGGAACTCAATGTCCTTGTCCGTTACTTTGTCCGGCGCCTCGCTGCGGATGAACTCGTGAAACTTTGTAATCCCGCCTTGCGCAGGGTACCCGCCAAGATCCCTGGCGTTGCATAGGCCCTTGAGAGGGAGTCTTCTGTAATCCATGTCGATAGTCCTCTTTCGTTACAATAGCGGCCCAAGCAGCTCCTTACCAACTGCTGCTGTGCAGCTTTTTTGTGGCTCATTGTATCACGCGCTTGTTGCGCGCGTCAAAAACTTTTGCTGCATCTTATCATGTTTTTGTTGACAACCTAACGCTGCTTTAGTAAAATTGCGTCGTGTCTGATAGCGCACCGCTTCCCAAACGCTGCTGTAGCTCAGTCGGCAGAGCACTTCATTGGTAATGAAGAGGTTCGCGGGTCCGATTCCCGCCAGCAGCTCCACGGAAAAACCCGTTTAGCAATCAGCATTCTGCGCAGTATGCTGAGCTTGGCGGGTTTTCTGCTTTTTTTATTGCATACCGGCGATTTATGGATTATTATAGTAGCTGCGCGGAGCAGCCCGTGCGCAGAGCAGCCCGCGAAAAAGAGTCTCTATCGCGGCTGCGACAATCATATCATTTAACTGAATAGCTTGGGTGAAACCACGATTCGTTCGATAATAAAACGAAAGGAATGGACTTTTTTATGGCAGCGCAAGTAACTAACTACCAATGCCCGAACTGCATGGCAGGATTGCGGTTCGACGGGGCAAGCGGCCGCTTGGTCTGCGACTACTGCAGCAACTCATTTGACGTTGCGATGGTTGAGCAGCTATTCGCGGAGAAAGAACAAGCGGCGGCGTCCGCCGGGGTAGATCCGCGATGGGACATTTCCATGACCGGCAACTTCAGCGCGGAAGAAGCGGCGCACCTGAGAGGCTACACCTGCCCATCCTGCGGCGCCGAGATAATCTGCGACGACACTACCGCCGCGACATCCTGCCCCTACTGCGGCAACCCGACCGTTGTGCCGGGGCAGTATCAAGACCAGTTGAGGCCGGACTACGTAATCCCGTTCAGGCTGGAGAAAACCGCCGCGATCGAAGCCTTGAAGAAGTATTATAAAAAGAAGAAGTTTCTTCCCAAAGGCTTCAGCGAGGCCAACCATGTCGAGGAGATAAAAGGCGTTTACGTCCCCTTCTGGCTCTACGACGGCGAAGCCGACGCCTTCATGCGTTTTCACTGCACGAAGTCGACCACCTACAAGAGCGGGGACTACAGGGTGACGGACACCGACCATTTCCGGGTGACCCGCGAAGGCACCGTCGCTTTTGAAAAGGTGCCGGCAGACGGGTCGAGCAAGATGCCGAACGCGCACATGGACTCTATCGAGCCGTTCAACTATGTCGACTTACGCCCCTTCTCATCGGCGTACCTGCCGGGTTTCATGGCGGACAAGTACGACGAGGACGCCGAGTTTTGCAGCCCCCGCGCAAACGAACGCATAAAAAACAGCACGGAACAAGCCATGCTCGGCACAATATCCGGATACTCGAAAGTGACGCGGGAATATTCAAGCATCAACCTCAGGCGCGGCGACGTGAAGTATGCGCTCCTGCCGGTGTGGCTGCTGTCCACGAGGTGGAGCAACCAGAGTTTCCTGTTCGCGATGAACGGCCAGACCGGCAAGCTCATCGGCGACCTGCCGGTGGACAAGGGGCGGTACTGGAGTTGGTTCTTCAGGATAGCGGGGCCTCTGGCCGCCGTGCTTGCGGCGCTGCTGTTCTTTGTGTTTTAGGGAGGCAGGAGAGTTATGAAAAAGATTTCATCAATACTAATCGTTCTCCTGCTGTTTGCGGGACTGGTCCTGCCCGTCGCTGCGCAAGCGCCCGGAAGCGCCTTGATATTTGACGATATAGGGCTTATCTCCCCGCAAAGCATGACCGAGCTTAACAACTACGCGCAGGAGCTCAGCAGCACCTACAAAATGGATATCGCTTTCTACCTTGTGGAAAACGATACGGACGGAACCCTCTATCAGTACATAAAGGATCGTTACCTCAACTATGAAAAGCTGAGCCCGGACGGCTTCGCGCTGGCGCATGACCCGGAGAACAGGAAGTGGGCCTTTGTCAGCTTCGGAAGGGCGGAGAGCCTGATATCCGACGAGGTCGAAGATCTCTTCTGGGAAGCGTATGACAACGGCGACACATACTACTCGGGCGTGCAAGCCTATCTGGAATCAGTTTCCTCTTTTCTGGCCATAGCCCTCTGGGGGGAACAGACCTCAGCGCCGCCGCCCGCAACGACAACGCCGCCGGCAACAACGACTCCGCCGGCGAGCACCGTCCCTCCCGACTCTGTCAGGAACGGCTATGTTTTCGACGCGACGGGAACTCTGTCAAGTTTTCAGATCGACGCCTTAAACGCGAAGTCCGCCGCGCTTGCCGAGAAGCGTAAGTGTAACTTATATATATGGATCGTCGACCTCGTGCCGAACGAGTATGCCGAGTACCCGAGCGGGGCTTTGAACATTGACGGCCTGGAAACCTTCGTGGTGAATTTTTACGATAGGAACAACCTCGGTTACGGCGACGACAGGAACGGTATCGTGCTGCTGCTGGAAATCGGGGACGTGCCCGGTAGGCGGGATTACCTGTTCTATACGCGCGGCTCCTGCAAAAAAATCTTCGACAACGACGTAAGAGAAAAGCTTCTGGACGATAACATCGTCCCCCTGTTCAAGAAGGCCTTTGACAACGGAGACTTTTACGCGGTCGCCAACAGATTTATAGATGAGGTTGACTCTAAGTTCACGTCCAGCTTCGTTATAAATCTTGCCGGAAAACTTGCGGTTATCATTTTAGTGCCGATACTCATCGCGGCTATTATATGCCGCATTTGGAAGAATCAGATGAAGACGGCGAAAATCGCGACAACTGCGACAAACTACATCCCGCCGGGCGGCTTCAGGCTCACCGGTCAAAGCGACATGTTCATGTACAGGACAACTTCACGCGTACTTATCGAAAGTGATTCTTCGTCGTCTTCCGGCGGTGGTGGCGGCGGCTCCAGCTCCTCCAGCAGCGGCAGTTCCAGCGGAGGACGGGTGTAGGAGTCTTAAGCAACACTCACGCAAATAATTCAGGGGGCGTCCGGCAACCGGGCGCCCCCTTTTCTTATGCCTAATACACCCTGCCGCTTGCTCTCGCGCCCGGGAGTACAACCCTGCTGATTATCGCGGCGGCTTCTGCCCGGGTGACATTGCTGGAGGGATTAAACGTGCCGCCGGAGTCGCCGCCCGTCAGGACGCCCGCCTCGAAGAGAGTGATAATCGCCTCGGAATGCGGCGTACCGGCGTTTACGTCGGGCAGCGAGTTGACCTTGTTGATCGCCGGAAACTCGCCGATAGGCAAAGACCGCGAGAAGATGAACGCCATTTCCGCCCGCGTGGCAGGGCGGCCGTAATCCGGCGCCGTGGCTCCCGCGCTAAAATCGCCCGGAGTTATCATCCCGGCTTCGGCAGCGTAGTCGATATACGCGGAATACCATGGCGTGCTCTGCGAGCTGAAGACCTTCCCGTTCTTGTAGATGCTGTGGACCCGCACAGCGATTGCTATGGCCTGGGCGAGGGTCATGTTCCCCGCCGGGTCGAAAGCGCCGCCTCCGACCCCCTCCATCAGCCCGAACTCGTAAGCATGGGCTATGGCTTTTTGGTTCGAGTAGCCGTACCACGCGCCCTCATCCACATCTGCGAACTGTTTGGGGCTATAGTCCAGCGTGCGCCTGAAGTCCGACATGGAGGGCGGCGCGGCCAGGCCTTTCGCGATGCCCATCCCATCGCATTTCGGGTTCGATGGCATATAGTCTTGGCCAAGCGCGGGGTCTTCTTCTATCGAGCCGGCGTCCCCGCAAATATGCGCCTGCCACGCCGAGAGGCCCGCGCCGTCAAGCTCGCTGCCGGGCCTGCGGTCGTTGAAGGCCGCTTTCTTCCCCTCGATATAATAGCAGTTGCCGCCCATGGCCGGGTCGCCTATAAGCGCCGGCATAACGCCCAGCTCTTCTGAGTAGCGTATCTCGATCATCGGGAGCTTAAAACTCGCAGGCTGGCTGACAATATTGTGGTGTATGTTCGGGTTGATATTCCCCGGGCGGCCGGGGTGGCTCTTCCAGTCCTGAAACGTCAGGCCGAAGTAAATCGCGCTGTGGTACCGGCCCCCGTTCGCGACGTCGATGAGCGTGTTGTTATATACCTGCGCGTCCTTCGACCCGTAGAGGCCGATGCCTTCCCAGCCGGCGCCGATAATGAGGTTGTTTCGCACAACGCCCCGGATATTCTCGTAATATTCGGGGTTTACGTCTGTGCTAAAAAACTCGGGGCTGGTGTCGAAGCCGAGCATGATACCCGCCCCGTACGCCGTTTCGATGAAGTTGTTCTCGATCAGCACGTCCATCGCGCCGCCTTTGGCGTAGATGGCGTTTGACACGATGTCGTGTATGTAGTTGTTTTGCACCTTCATGCCGCTGCCGTTGACGTTGTCGACGCCCTCGGCGTTGTCCTCGCCGTTGCGTGGCTTCCCGTCGAACGCGCGCCCGGAGTTATATATCTCGTTATATCGTATAGTGGTATTATTGCAGTTTGGCTTCACCTTCACGACGTCGTACCTGGAGTCGTGCAGCACGCAGTCCTCGATCAGGACACCGCGCGCCGCGACCCAATCGTCGTCGCCGTGCCAGCCCCATTTCGTCTCCGTGCAAACTGCGTAAAACCCCCCGATCACCTCGACGCACTGCAGCTTGCCGCCCGACGCGTCGACGTCGAAATAGACGCCGGAGTCCTCGTCGTGGCTGCCGTACTCTGTCAGGTCGATGACGGCCCATTCGCCTTTCGCGGATCTGATAGTTACGTCCGGTTTCCGGATCCGGACATTCTGGCCCTCGCGATACGTGCCGCTGCGCAGGATTATAGTGCTGCCGGCGGGAGAGGCCTGGAGCGCCGTGTTTATGCTCTTGTAGGGTTTGCCGATCGAGCCGTCAGCGGTGGAGTCGTTGCCGTCGGGCGAGACATAGACGCCGCCGGCCGGGTCTTCCCTCGTGTTTGCCCGCGGCCCGATGCTCTCGCTGAACTCGGGCGGTGTGGCCGCCGCCGCGATTGGCGGCGCTATGGCGGCCAGGCTCAGGCTCAGGGCGAGCGCAATCGCCAGCGACAGCGCCGTCAGTCCCGTCAGCGCCGTCAGTCGCGGAATGATCCTCTTTTTCGTGTTTGGCATGCTTTTAGCCTCCATTATCGTTTATTATACGCCTTCCCTGCGGCATTTTCCTTACCTCTGCGAATATCAGCGACGCCGAAATGAGCGCCGCGCCGAAGTCGGACGCGGGCCCCGAGTAAACCGCGCCGTCCAGCCCAAAGAAACGCGGGAGTATTAGCAGCAGCGGAATGATGAATATCACCTGCCGCGACAGGGATATCCAAAGCCCTCGCGTCGCCTTCCCTATCGCGGGGAAAAATGTGGCCGCGACCGGCTGCACCCCGCTGAGGAAGATCATGAACATGAATGTCCTCAGATAGTGCACCCCGAACTCAAGATACAGCGGGTCGTCCTCCCCGAACAGCAGCATGAGCGGGCGCGGGAATATCTGAAACACCAGGAATGCAAGCACGGAGACGGATGTCGCGGCTATAACGGCGTCGCGCAGCGTCTTTTTGACGCGCCCGTACATGCCCGCGCCGTAGTTGAAACCCAGAATCGGCTGGCCGCCCTGCGCGATCCCCACCGTAATCGATGTGAATATCACTCCGAGTTTCGATATCGCGCCCACGCAGCTCAGCGGTATATCGCTGCCGTAGATCGACAGCGCGCCGTAGTGCCGCAGAGTGTTGTTCAGCGTGATCTGCAGTATCGTCGCCCCGAGCTGGTTAATGCAGGGGGTCAGCCCCAGCGCCATGATGTCCCTTGCCAGGCGGAAGTCCGGGCGGAGGTACGCTTTCTTTACGGCAATATCCCTCGACTTCCTCAAGAAGTAGTTGATCGACAACGCTGCCGTGAGTATCTGGCTGATTGTCGTAGCCCAGGCGACCCCCGCAATCCCCCATCCGAACACGAACACGGCCAGCGGGTCCCCTACTATATTAAACAGCGCTCCGACCAATGTGCACCACATCGAGTAGCGTGGGCTGCCGTCGGCGCGTATGATCGAGCTCGCGCCGGTCGTGAATATCCCGAAAGGGATGCCTATCGCTATGATTCTCGTATATGTCAATGCGAGCGGCTGCACTGTATCTGTGGAGCCGAATGCCATGACGAGCTTTTTCGCGAAGAGTAAAACGCCTATCGCGATTATAGTTCCCAGTATCACCAGGATGCTCAGAGTGTTGCAGGCGTACCTGTTGGCTGCTTCCTTGTCTCCCCTGCCGAGGCTGATGCTGAACCTCGACCCGCCCCCCGGCCCGAGCAGGTATGCGGTAGCCGCGCTGATTGTCGTCAACGGGAACGCGACATTGGTCGCCGCGATGCCGAGCATACCGACGGAGTTGCCGATGATGATCTGATCGACGAGGTTGTACGATGCGTTGACCAGGTTGCTGACGATCGTAGGCACGGCGAAGCGCAGCATCAGCACACCAATGTTGTGCGTCCCCAGCGGGTTGTCGATCGTCGTTTCTTTCATCGCTGCATAGCCCTCACCGGTAAATGCGGGGTTCAAGTCTCGTATCTGCTCTGGTACGCTGCAAGCTTAGAGGGTTGGGGTTCAAACTTAATACGGTACGAACCCGCCCCCCTACTTCTTTCGCACAGTAATCATCAGGCGTATCAAATAGTCCTCGTCGCTTGTGTAGCACAGCTCGGTCAAGGGGTACTCCTCGAAAGCCGGCCCGCATATCTCGTACCCGCTTGCGTTTATATATGCGATAAGGCGGTCGTACAGGTCGCCGGTATGCCCGTACCCGCCGCGCGTGTAGCCGATGGCATAATGCGCTGCGGGCCTTTTATCGTAGCCGTCGGGGTTGAAGAAGTAGAAACGATCGGGCCATACCCAGTCGCCGTTCTTGATCCGCTCTTCCGAGTACATGGCCCAGGCGGGGTAGTTCAGGTCCAGGTCAGGGTATTTCAGTTTGCTGTCGACGTAGAACTGCGCGTATGCCGCATGGTCGTTCCTGCACTTGTTGTAGTCGTTGATCCCGCCGAGCACAATCGGCTCTGCCGGCACGTACTCGACCTTGAAGGCCTTCTCGTCCACCGACAGCATCGGGTGGATGACGGATTTCAGCGTGGTGAGCAGCTTGCGCGCGCTGATCCATGTGTTGATCTCCGTCTCTATCTGCTCAATCTGGCGCTCAAACAGTTCGTCGATGAGTTTGGGCGATGCTTCGTTCCTCAGGTTTTTGATCTCGTCGATTGACATGCCGAGAGCCTGGCATGTGCGGATAAGCTCGACTGTGTATATTTGCGGATAGGTGTAGTACCTGTAGTTGTTCTCTTTGCGCGTCATTGGCGAGAGCAGCCCGATTTTGTCGTAATACAGCAGGGTGCTGCGGTTCGTCCTCGACAGCTCGGCAAAGTCCGTGATGGATAGGTGCTCCTTCTCAGGCGTGTTTGTCATGCTCACACTTCCTACGAGTAAAATATTGTTGAATTTTGCTGCCTGTTCAGTTACGGATTATACTACATCAAAAGAGGCTTGTATATAGCTAACTGTTAGGTAGGTATACAGTTGCGTTTACGGAAACGCCCGGATTTCGGGCGTTTTTTTGTATATTTTGACATATGTTGCGATTCCTGTTGCCTAAAATCTTCATCGGAATTGACGAACGATTCCCTATTGACTGTATTGCTGCTTCACAGATTATCGTGAAATCACGCCGGAGGACACGATACGCGGCGATCCCCAAAAAAGTCAGGAGGTGATAGATGAAAGGCCACCCGCGAAACCCGCCCCCCAGCGCAACGACTACCACTCGCAATCCCGGCAAGCCCTCCACAAGCGTAAGGTTTACCACTCATTACCCCGGCAAGCCCTCCAACGAGAGAGGCAAAAACAAAAAACAAATAAAAAGGAGAAAAAGAAAATGAAACTATTTATCAAGAAAGCACTTGCAGCATTAGTCGCGACATTTATGGTGATGGGCCTCATTCCGGCTCTCGCCGCATCGGCGGCAGACCCCGCCCCCTTCCCCGTGAGGGTACAAGAGACCGGCGGACTTTACAGCACGCTCAGCGACGCAATGGCAGCCGCAGACAGCAGCGGCTTGGACGCCTACACACTCGAAGTCATCGGCGACGTCGCCGAGACGGGCAACACCGTTGTCACATCAAATGTGACAGTAACCGCAGCAGAAGGCGCGCATACAGTGACGCTTCCTCAAAACTACAGCGTTTCAGTGACCGGCGTTAACGCGAGCCTGACGCTCGGCAGCGGCACAGACGCGGATATGCTGACCGTTGCCGGGTCGATGAAGGTCTCGGCAGGACCGGTCGACATAGCGGACGGCGTGACATTCAGGAACACAGTCCTCTACTCAGGCTCAAACGCGACAGGCGCCATAAGCGGCGGAGTGTTCGAAGGCAACGGCGGAAGCGTAGGCATCGGGCTGAGCCTGGAGAAGGGCGCGCGCATCAGCGAAATCAGCGGCGGCTTATTCCTTGGAAACCAGGACGCGCTCCACCTGACTGACGACGGCACACGGGTCGAGACGATTTCCGGCGGGGAGTTTTATCAGATCGATAAGATCGCGACCCTCCATGGCTATGCCGTCTTCGTACAGAACTATGCGGAAATCGGCTTAATATCCGGCGGATATTTCGATGCTCTGCGCAACGGCGCCCTGACGCTGATACGCGGCGGCAAGGTCGGGATAATCAGCGGCGGCGAGTTTGTCGCCCATCGCGTGGGGAGCTATGCAAACGACGACAGAAACGCCGCGATCTGGGTCGAAAACGGCTGGTCGAGCGAAGGTTATGTCGGGACCGGCATCGGGACGATTTGCGGCGGGCATATAAAGGGCACGAACTTCGGGGTGCTGCTCATCGCGGACTACGGTTTCTCTTACCTCAACTACATTACCGGCGGCACTATTGAAGGCACGGTCGCCGTGCAAAACGACCGCGGCAGCTACATCATCTCGATTACCGGCGGGAAGATTGCCGGAAACCAGGGGCTGCTCAACGTCGGCAGGATCGGCGAAATCGGCGAAGACGCCGACATACTCGGCAAAACGTCGTACGCGATCTACAACTACAGCGGCGCACAGATCAACGAAATCAGCGGCGGCTCGATAGTTTCCGTGGGTAGCGACGGCATCGCGAACGCCGGCACTATCAAGCTGATCTCCGGCGGCACCATCATCGGCCGCTACTCCGCGATCAACTGCGACGGGCTCAACAAGGGCCGCCTCGAAGTGATCACCGGCGGAGTGTTCTGGGGCAAATATGACAAGGCTATCAGGCTCGCCCATCCCCTGACTCTGGAACCCGGGCTCAGCGCGGAAAAGGGCTTCGGACGCTACTGGGGTAAAGATGGCGTGATATTCAACAGAGAAGACCTGGTTGCGTACCCGGGCAACTACTTCATGAGCACCCGCACGGAGCCTGTGGCAGGCATCACGGAAGTAACATTCAAATACCTCACGCTAAGCGATCCCGTCTATCAAGTGACCTTTGAGGCCAACGGGGGCAGCTTTGAGGATGGCGAAACGACGGAGCTACGCGAAGTGCCGCCGCCTGAGACCACAGTCGGCGAGGAGAATATGCCGGGCGAACCCACTCGCGAAGGCTTCACATTCATCGGCTGGAACACCGAAGAAGACGGCTCAGGGCAGAGCTTTACCGCCGAAACTGAGGTAACAGACGACGTCACTGTCTATGCGCAGTGGGAAAAAGACGGCGATGACGGCGACGATGATGCCGACGCCGATGCTGACGCCGACGCAGATGCCGACGCCGACGCCGACGCAGATGCCGACGCCGACGCTGACGCCGACGCTGATGCCGACGCCGACGCCGATGCCGATGCCGATGCTGACGCCGATGCCGATGCCGATGCCGATGCCGACGCCGATGCCGACGCCGATGCGGACGCTGACGGCGACGCTGATGGCGACGGCGACGGCGACGGCTGGTACGAAGTCTACATACCCGAAATCGAAATCCCGGGTAAAGAAATCCCGCTGGTCCCCTTCATCACGGAGCACACGGCTTATGTCATCGGCTATCCCGACGGCAAGGTCGGCCCCGAGCGCAACATGACCCGCGCCGAAACGTCCACTATATTCTTCAGGCTCTTGACGGACGAAGTACGCACGCAGTACTGGACGCAGGACAACCCGTTTACTGATGTTGCGGAGGACATGTGGTTCAACAACGCAATCTCGGTGATGTACAATATGGGAGTCGTGCAAGGCTACTCGGACGGGCAGTTCAAACCGAACGCGCCCATCACAAGGGCGGAACTGGCGGCAGTAGCGGCGCGGTTCGCGCGGGCGATGCACATGGAGCCGACCAACAGCATTAGCTTCAGCGACATCGCAGGCCACTGGGCCGAGAACGACATCCTCTACGCGGCTTCAATCGGCTGGGTGAACGGATTCCCCGACGGGCGCTTCGGGCCTAACCGGAATATCACGAGAGCAGAAGCGATGACGCTGGTGAACAGGATGCTCGAGCGGATCCCGGAAGAGGCGGACGACCTCCTGGGCGACGAAATGGCTACCTGGCACGACAACGCGGATCCAAGCCTGTGGTACTACCTTGCAGTGCAGGAAGCGACGAACTCGCACCAGCCTGAGTTCAAGTCCGTTACTGTGCCCGGCCTGCTGTTTGAGTATGAGCAATGGCTCAAAATGCTCCCAAACCGCGACTGGACGCAAATGGAAAAGCAGTGGAGCACGGCCGCCTCCGTATGACAGCCGACGCCTGCAAAAGCGGCGCCTGCCGCCTTGCATGAACCACACATGGCTGTGTCACATTCTACAAAAAGCTGGTTGTATATCATTTTGATATACAACCAGCTTTTTGTAGAAAGCGATTGTATGTGATAGTGTCAATATCGCAAACTTAACGCCTTGAAATGGCGTGTGCGATGCTGTATAATCAGGAAAACTCATCAAATAAACAACCATACCCGCGCGCTGCCGCGCACGGCTGACGAAGGTGACTGCAATGGGGAAATCCATCACAAAACGTGAAAGGCTCCGTAAAGAGAAACTCCGCAGGAGGAAGAAGCGCCTGATAATAGCGGCGGTAGCCGTGGCAGTAGTCGCTGCCGCAGCAGCCGCGATATTACTGCTCCGTCCCGACGCGACGCTATCGTCGCGCAACCCGCAAGTCGCCGCCCTCCGCGAGTATATCCTCGCCGACAAAAGCCTCGAAAGCAGAGCCGGGCAGAAAAGCCCCTACGTCGCCTTCTTGTCGCTCAGCGACTCCAAAAACAGGGCGAAGGTGGTCCATGGCACGGGCAGCACCCTGAAATCCGCCTTGGACGACGCCGACAGGAAAGCGTGGGAAATAGTCAAGGAAGAGAAACTCGACGTCGTGTGGGCAAAGGCCGACATAGTGAACAACGCCAGGGAAATAAACACAATGGACCTGCAGGATGAACTCCTCGGCGCGAACTACAGATTCTTCTACAGGCGCGGAATATCTTTCGACAACCGGTTCGACGCCGCTTTCCTCGAAGCGGAACTCAACGGCAACAGGATATACAGGTACTACCAGCAGGATCAAATCACTGCCGGAGAAGTCGATTACAGCACGCCCGCGTTCAACACCAACAACTTCAACAACTACCTCGCCTCAGCCGGGCTGGAGAAGCGCAGCGGTTACCCCGACAGGATCACGACCTTCACAACCATCGGCTACTTCTGCGGGGAAGACGGCAACGTGCTCGAACTCTACGACAGCGGCCTCGACTACGGCCGGCGCGTAATCGACATGGTCGACGACAAAGTCGCAGCCGAAGTAGTATCCGCGTCCTCGCGCTACCTCGCCGGGCAGATCGGCTCCGACGGAAGGTTCAAGTACGGGCATTTCCCCATATTCGACAACGAGATGACAGGCTACAACACGATCCGCCACGTTTGCGCGACCTGGAGCCTGCTCAACCATTACTACAGGCTGACAGGAGACGAGAGCATCATCCCATCTGTCGATGCCTCGATCGAGTTTATGCTGGGCGAGCTCACAGAGTATGCGGATAACGGAGTCGCCTGGCTGATCGACAGGACCTCCGGCGAAGTACGGCTCGGCGGCAACGCAATGGCAATAGTAATGCTGACGGAGTACATGGACCTGCTCGGGACCGACAAGCATACCGGGCTGGTGCGGCAACTCGCGGATGGCATACTGGAACTCCAGGACAGCGAAACCGGCAAGTTCTATCATGTGCTTAACGCTTCGGACTTTTCGAGAAAAGAAGAGTTCCGCATCATCTACTACGACGGCGAAGCTACTTTCGCCCTCGCCCGCGCCTACTCGTTGACGCATGACAGCAAGTACCTCGAAGCAGCTATCGCCTCTGTCGAAAACTTCATCGCGAACAACTATACGCGCTATACCGACCATTGGGTCGCATACTCGATGAATGAAGTGACAAAGCATGTCGACGACCCGCGCTACTATGAGTTCGCCATGCTCAATATCTCGAACAACCTCAATAGGATATATAAAAGGGAGACGTCGTTCCACACATATATGGAGCTGCTCATGGCCGGCTGGGAAACGTACAACCGGCTGATGCAAAGGGGCGTCGAGATCGAGTTCCCCGATAACTTCGACCTCGAATACTTCGCCCAAACTATATACAAGAGGGCGCGGCACATGCTCAACGGCTATTTCTACCCCGAGTACGCCATGTACATGAGATACCCTGACACTATCATCGACTCCTTCTTTGTCCGGCATCACGATTACAGGGTCAGGATAGACGACGTCCAGCACTTCGTTGGCGGCTACTATAATTATATAAGGTACTACGACGAGATCCTGCCGCACTTGTCAGCAGAGTTTCTCTCTGAGATCAACAGCCAGGGCTTGGGCTACTATGACAAGTCAGCCTTCGACGTCATGGACGTCGACGACGAGGACTTCGACGAATAACCGTCCCCATGCCCCCTTCGCGCCGTCCATGCCCCCTTCGCGCACGAAGGGGGTGCCGCCCGCAGGCGCCGGGGGTTGTCCCCCCCCCCCGTAGAGGCGACCCTTCCGGTCGCCCCCCTCGCAATTAATATAATCTTTGCAAAAAAAGAAGTGTGGCATTTTCGTCACACTTCTAATTTTCGCCACTCAATATGTTATTATGCTGTCGTAAAATTATACTTTATGGTGAAAAAACTATATGGAGGGAAAACAAGAATGAAAGGAAAGATTAGGAAGATCGGGAAGAAATCGCTGGCAATGCTGGTTACTATGGCACTCATAGCAAGCCTGGCAGTCATGATGGTAACCCCGGCGGTGGCAGCAGAACCTGGTACACCTCAAGCGCAATATGAGGATTATGTTGCGCGCATGGAAGCGGCTATTGATGCAGCTCCATTCCTTGCGAGTTCGCAAACACAGTATGATTTTGGAAATGGGTACCTGCTTGACTTACAGGGAGAACTTGGTTCATTCCTGGCTAACCTTGTTGTTGAGACATTCGTAGAGAATATCATGATTGACCTTGGCGTCGCAGCGGCGCTGGCTGGTATCGACGCCGATGGGAACGTGATGGACAAGCCGGTGTTTGATGACCCGCGTTTTTCTCCGGTCCAAAACAGTAATACATCAACCGGATACACTCAGGATAATTTTGATCAGCTCATTTCGAGAAGCGGCGGACGTTACGAAGCTGCGGTCCGGTATCTCACTCAGGGCGGTATCAGAGAGGGGCAGCGCGGAGGGGCATTGGCGTATAGCGTGCAGTGGTTCTTCTCATTTAAGTCAATGCTTAATCCGGCCTACCAAGCAGCGGCAACATCAGGGATTCTTGGTAGCATTAGCGAAAGCGGACTCCTCCCTGCCGGCACGACTCTAGCTGATATTGCAGAAGTTGCACTTCTGGCGACTGCTAAAAAACTTGAAGCCAAAGTCAATGAACTTGTTAGCTACGCAGCCGACGCAGAAGCCTTAGCTTCACACCTGCTACTGCATTTACCGGATTGTGACGATGCATTATGCGACGATTGGACGCATATGTTGTCTGTATCTGTTGACGACTACATACTTGCAGTAAACACATACATATCATTCATCGAAACAGACTTAATTATTATCGGAGACCTTGCTACAGGCGCCATCAACTCAGAGGAGTGGACTGAGAATATAAACGGCGCGACTGCATACAATACAAAGTACGCCCCCACCACATTGGCAAAACTAAACGCCGCGCTCTCATTCCTTGAAAATGGCGGATACCATGACGACACAGTATCCGCTGTTTTAGCAATACCTCCATGGAGAGTTGATAACAGCCTCACGTACAAATCAAGTTTCACAAGTTACGATGCTACATTTGAGATAACAAGCTTGTTCCGTTATGTAATCACAAACACTGCATCAGTTATGCCGATTGCATCGAATATGCTGGAACTCCTGAGGGTTGGCGCTACACCACAGTTCCCCGAACTGACCCCGCTTCAGCAAGCAAGATTTGAGTACAATCAATCACTCAAGCGCTTGCAACAGATAAAAGACGACCCATCCGGCATTGTTGCTGCGGTTCTAAGCGAAAGTGATGACTTAGCACCACTATTAGACGACCTTAATACCTTAGTTGGTAGTTTGGACGACATAATTGCTATTGTAAATCTAATTAGTTCATTCGAGGGTGCACAAGGTTTACTTGACCCGATTCTTGGCCAATTTGGATTGAGCTTTAGCATGCTCGAGGCAATCGCCGGGTTGGGCGAGTTACTAAGCGAACTCAATTTTATTGACACTTCAGGAAATACCGACCTCATGGATCAACTCAATGACATAATTGGCCCGATTGTAGGCGTAGCTATTGACTTCGCAATCGGTGCTGCGGAAGTTGTTATTGAGGGGGCAAAACTTGCCAGTCTCGTAGGTTGGGTAGATATGATAGATGCCTATAATACGGCACAAGCAGGTCTTGATCTCGCGTACAATGGGTTGACAGAAAGTGCAGCCGAAGTAATTAATGGTATTTTCGAAGCAAAAATTCCAAATACTGACATATCAATACGTGATATACTCGAATTTATCCACCCGTTTATTGATATGATCGGTTCAGGGATAAGCTTGGTTAATGATGTAATGCTTATCTACAAGCAAGTTACTGACTTGTTAACGGATTTCTCAATTGGAAATCTTGCGGATACTACATACACCCTTGCCGATATAAGCGACGATCTCGCTGTTCTTGTAAAGGCATTGGGTAGTCCTCAGTTCAGCGAAATGCTTTCCGGGCTCTTTGGAGACGGAGGAGTCGGTAACGGAATCATAGGCGGAATAACTAATGGTCTTGCGGGCTTACTGGGTATATGGCTTGATGATAACATCGGTACCGATCTTGGGCTTGGTGACGCTGATCTTGGGATAATTAACGACACTATCAATGGACTAGCAGGCGGTTTGCTTGGTAACCTCTCAGGTCTTGGTGACCTACTCCATGCCACAGCTACTATTTTAAGAAGAGCAGCGAAAATCGGAACTGATCTCCAAAACGTAATAGACGGCGACTGGATGGCTCTCTTGAACCTTGTGATAGACGAAGGCAGGGATTTGATTGACGGCACGCTGTTTACTGACTACGGCAAGTTCTTCAGCGCTCTGATTGCGCTCTTCACAGGTTCGTCCTCGACGTCCGGGTCACCGACGGGAGGAGCACTGGCCGTAGTCGCGCAGCCACTGGACATCCCACTCGCGGGAGCTCCGGGCGGATGGTTTGACTTCCAGATGGTGTCCGCTTCCTCGTTCTTCGCGGGCATAGAATCAAAGCTCGGCAGCCATAAGATACTTCCGTCGACGTTCGGGCTGAGCGGCACGGCTCTGTTGAGCCCTCTGGAATGCGCATGGATCAATGGCCTGATTGACATGATGAAGTCCTGCCTCCATGACCTTACGCTTCCGAACTGCAAACACCTCGATAGAATCAACGCGTTCAAAGCAGAGTTCATCTCCTACATCTCCGGCATGAAAGACTGCCTCGATAAGATGAAGGACATGCTGGCTTGCGTCAATACTGCGGTCGACTGGGCGATAGCCAACATGAGCGCTGCGGCGGCTTGCGATTTCGCGGACAGCCTTGCGAGGGCATGCGTCGCGAGCGTTATGGATTGCATAAAGGCTGGCGTCAACGCCTCCTGCATTCCTGACATAATCGGCAATATCAAGAGTGTAACTACCGCGATTCACAGCACGATTGGTTGCATGATGGATGCAGTAGCACATGCCAAGGTATGCTTGTCAGCCATAGATGTAAAAGGCTTTGCGGACAAGCTCGCCCATGAGTTCATCAGCAGCATTCTTGGCTGCCTCAAGATTTCGACCTCCTCCTTCTTCAGCAACCTAATTAAAGAAATCAAGAACATCGAGTCTTGCGTAGCTGAGTGGCTTAAGCTGTTCTGCCACTGCGGCGACGATGATGACGATGACGATGATGACAAGAAGTGCGACTGCGACGAATGCGAAGGTAATTGCAACTGTGATCCATGCACTTGCGGTAAAGGCGAAGAGCCGGGCGAAGATAAATGCGAGTGCGCCAAGTGCGGAGTATGCGGTGGTTGCATGTCAACCGAATGCTGTGGAGAAGAAGACTGCGACTGCACCCCCTGCGAATGTACTGAATGCGGGTGCGATACTTGCGAAGAATGCGGCGGCTGCATTACAGAAGGATGCTGCGGCTATATAGACTGCGACTGCACCCCCTGCGAATGTGGCGGCGACACAAGCTGCGAGTGCGAAATCTGCGAAGTATGCGGTGGCTGCCTAGAGACCGAATGTTGTGGTGATTGCGACTGCACCCCCTGCACCTGCGTCGACGATGATAAGAAGTGCGACTGCAACCCGTGCATCTGCGTGGGTGAATGCACCTGCGAAGGCTGCACCTGCGTTGGCGACGAGATATGCGAGTGCGATAAGTGCGAAGTGTGCGGCGGTTGCATTGAAGATGATTGCTGTGACATTGATGACTGCGGCTGCTTATGCTACACCTGCACCTGCGACGGTGACGGCGACGACGACGGCGACGGTGGTGGAGACAACGGCAACCCCAACTACTACCCGCCCTACCGCGGCAACACCAACCCCGATGACGAACTGGACATCTTCGACGAAGATCCCCCGCTTGCCGGCGACTGGATCCTCATGTGGCTAGAAGGCAAAGGCATTGTGTGCTACGACACCTCTGACGAGACAGTCTACGTACCGTACTGCTACGAGATCGACGGGAAAATGTTCTTCTTCGGATACCCCTACATCGACTACTACCTTGAAGAGAACCCGAAAGACTTCACGGACGTTGGCGGACACTGGGCAATCGACTTCATCGACTTCATCACCCAGCGCGAAGTCTACCTCGGATACCCGGACGGCAGCTTCAGGCCTGACAGCAGCATGACAAGGGCTATGTTCGTGACAGTCCTGGCAAGGTCCGTACTTGCCGATCTGTTCCTCTACGGTTACGAAGTGTTCGACGACGTCGACCCCACAGCGTACTACGGCCCCGCCGTTGCCTGGGCGTTTGACAACGGGATAGTCTTAGGTGTAGGTGAAGGCCGGTTCAACCCGGACGGCAATATAACGCGTCAGGAGATGGTACTCATGATTGCCAGATATCTGGACTGCGAGTACATCACCCTTAAAGTGAAAGATGGCAACGCGCCGTTTGCCGACGAGGATGACATCGACGACTGGGCTGCCGAAGCGGTTGAGCTCATGCGCAAGTTCCAGATCGTTGAAGGAAAGCCCGGCGGGCTGTTTGACCCGCTCGGAGTGAGCACTCGCGCTGAAGTCGCGACGGTGCTGTTCAGGCTCATCGAGTCGGCGATCACGGAAGCGTACGAGCAGCTTGACGAGGAAGGGATAGAAGCAGCGAGGTTCATCCCCTTCTCCGAGCGAGCAGTAGACGATGAAACGGCAGCATAGAACGTAAAACAGTACAATGACACGAGCCGGGCAATCCATTACGGACTGCCCGGCTCCGATTATATGGTGCGTTGGATTCAAACCAACGCGCTCCGCACAAAAAACCAGCCTCCCTGCTACTCCTGCTGAGCCAGCGCAGTCATCATGTTCGTGCGGCCCAGCCGCAGCAGCGCGATCACGCCGCCTACTGTGAAGCAAACTGCGAAAACCGCAAACACCAAAGCCCCGACCCGAATCCCCCCGATGCCGGAAGCCACCGAAGCCGCAGCGCCAAGCAAGCTGCCGCAGACCGTCAAGGCCGCCAGTTCTGCAAAAAACAGGAAGAAACCCTTCGACTTGCCAATCCCCAGCAGCCGGTAGACAGCGTACTCCTCCCGCCTCGCCTGCACTGCCAGGTATGCGACGAGATACCCGACCGCAGCTATCGCTACCGCGACAGGCGGCAAAAACCCTCTGAGCAGCGAGAGCGACTCCTGCAGCCTAGTTGCCGCGCGGATCCACACGACAGCCCCGCTGGATACGAGGAAGGACGCAACAGCAAACAGCGCAAGGAACACCGCTGCCGTGACCGGCGTCCTTGCGAACTGTTTCAGGCTTCTTTTGAAAAACATCGTGGTTTTATTCCTCTGCCACTTGGCAAATCATACTCTTCCCAGTACTCCGTCTTTCATGCGCAGCTCTTCATCGGCCTGCAGCGCAATGTCCGGGTTATGGGTGACAATCACGACCAGGTACCCCTCGTCGTGCGCAAGGCTGAGCAGTATGTCGATGACGTTCTTGCCGTTCTCGCTGTCGAGGTTGCCCGTCGGCTCATCCGCAAGCAGTATCCGCCCTCCGGCAGCGAGGCTCCGCGCAATGGCAACGCGCTGCTGCTCTCCCCCGCTCATCATCTTAGGGTACTTCTTGTGCTTTTCTTCCGTGATGCCTACCCTTGCGAGCAGCTCCGCTGCTTTTCCCTTCCTCTCGGGTTTCGCTACGCCGAGCAGTTCCATCGGCAGCATCACGTTTTCTTCAACAGTGAGCAGCGGCAGGAGATGGTACGCCTGGTACACCACCGACGCCTCGCGCCTGCGGTAGTCGTTGCGGTCCTTGGCGCGCATATCCGCGCCGTCCACCGCAAGTTCGCCGCCTTCGGGCAGGTCGAGCCCTGCCAGCAAAGACAGCAGCGTGCTCTTGCCGCTCCCCGACTCGCCGGTGATTGCGTAGACTTTGCCGGATTCGAGTTTGAACGTGGCGTCCTTTACGGCGTACACCGTCTGATACTTTGTCCTGTAGCTGTAATGTATCTCTTGCGCTGTTATTTCGTTCATTCGATATTTCCACCTTTCATATACGCATAGGGGGTCGGGATTCGATATCGTCACGCCTCATAAAAATCCGCTCATGCGCTGATTCTACTCCTGCTGAGCCAGCGCAGTCATCATGTTCGTGCGGCCCAGCCGCAGCAGCGCAATCACGCCGCCTACTGTGAAGCAAACTGCGAAAAGCGCAAACACCAAAGCCCCGACCCGAATCCCCCCGATGCCGGAAGCCACCGAAACCGCAGCGCCGAGCAGGCTGCCGCAGACCGTCAAGGCTGCCAGTTCCGCAAAAAACAGGAAGAATCCCTTCGACTTGCCAATCCCCAGCAGCCGGTAGACGGCGTACTCCTCACGCCTAGTCTGTACCGCCAGGTATGCTACGAGATACCCGACCGCAGCTATCGCAATAGCGACAAGCGGCAAAAATCCTCTGAGCAGCGAGAGCGACTCCTGCAGCCTTGTAGCCGCGCCGATGAACGTAGCGTCGTTGACGCCCAGCGCATTCGCACGGACCTCGCGGTTGTGCGCCCCTTCGCCGGAGCTTGTGTCCACGAGCTCAATGGCTTTCATTTCAGCTTTGAACTCGTTGAGCCGCAGCGTGTCTACCACGCTGAACGATGCAGTCGAGGCCGTGAACGGATGCTCGAAGTCCCTGCAAATCTGCCGCAGGGTTTCCAGCGGAAGCGCGACGGAGTAGTCATAGGTCTCTTCCATTATACCAACTACCTTGAGCGAGTCAAGGGCGCCTATTTCCACATATTTCGGTTCGCCGTAGTAGTCAAACATATCTTCGAGCATCCGCGTGTACCTTACGCTGTCTCCAAGCGAGTAACCTGTAAGCTCCAACACGTACTCATCGACGACGCAAACGAGCTCGTTCCCGGAAAATATCTCCGGGCCGTACCCCGTCAGCCACGTTATGCCTTCCGGCGCGAGCTCCTTAAGTAACTCTATCTTATTTGCTGCAGCGACTCGTGCCCCCCGCAGCAGCAGGTTGAATGAGTAGTCTGTGTCGCTAAGTCCGGTCGTGTCCGCAGACTTCATCAGAAACAGCGCATGGGCAAGTGCAGTCATCTCGATATCCTCGACGAACGGAGACTCGAACAGCCCGTCGACAGTAACCTGCTTTATGTCCAGGTACTCATGCCGCCACCCGTCCAGCGACGTAACGCGCGCGGATATGGGCATCGCTGCCGGCAGGTCTTCAAGCTGCCGCTGCGTCCTGTCGATGCTGGTTATATATACTTGCAGAGTAAGCGTTGCGGCGACGCAGACAGCGAAGTATATGGCTGACTTGCGCGTGTTGCGCCGAATGTTTTTGATGACGTTTGTTATTATGAACATGTTAACCTCATTAGTGGCGCTCTTGTGAGCATGGAAATATTAAGTGGTTCACCCGAAACAAGCACGCCCGGCCTGCAGCGCAAGAGGTACATAACACTTCACTCGTTCCTGCCTCCCAGCATGACAAGCGGCTCTTTCTTTATGTTTGCGCGTATGAACGCTATGGATATGAGCGCCGTGATGGCAAGCAGGGCAAGCCCCGCTATCGCGGAGTCGAGCGTAGTATTTATCACAACCTCTTCCAAGGTTGCTTCCTTGTCAACGAGGCCGAGCGTGAATGATGTGTCGTAATACTCCAGCTTCGCCGAAAGCTCGGTGACGCGCCCTTCCGCGAGCGTTGCAGCCGTGCTGCCGATG
>Ga0082212_10002156_pt1 | contig 28989 bp, 24 predicted proteins | sample TergutNt197P3_FD_71548 | JGI IMG/M metagenome (GOLD analysis project Ga0082212, IMG submission 71548) | Neocapritermes taracua P3 segment gut microbial communities from Petit-Saut dam, French Guiana - Nt197 P3 | ecosystem: Host-associated > Arthropoda: Insects > Digestive system > Gut ...
GGCTGCCAGCGTATACGCCGGTAGAGCCAATGGAATTGGAACGTTTGACAGATACACCGGCCTATTTGACTGACCCGATTGTTCGCCGCGCGGCCTCGTTGCAGGAAACAATGGATACTGTGACAAGCAAAGTCTATCTTCCCCTGGCTGTTTGTAAGAATCTGGGAGTTGCTGCTAATGATTTTGTCGCCGTGCACCAGGGGACAAGCAATTTATGGTTACGTGTTATGCCGGATGAGACTTTACCCGACAATGTGGCGCGTATCTGTGCAGGGCATCCGTCAACGGCTATGCTTGGCCCTCTGTTTGGGCCGCTTCAGGTGAGGCTGACGTGATGGCGGAAATACTTGCCCTGATTCATGCTTATGGCCAGCATTTTTTTGGCGGCTTCTGGTTTTTTATCTGGACGATGGTCAAACTCATCTGTGTTCTTGTTCCGGTTTTAGGCATGGTTGCTTATCTGACCCTGTGGGAACGGAAAATGATCGGCTGGATGCATGTGCGCATAGGGCCGAATCGGACGGGCCCGTTGGGATTGCTCCAACCGGTTGCAGATGGTTTAAAACTGCTCTTTAAGGAAATGATCGTTCCGGAAAAAGCGGACAAAAAACTCTTTTATCTGGCGCCGATTCTCAGTATGGCGCCAGCGCTTGCTGCCTGGGCGGTCATTCCTTTTGGCCCTGAAATGGTATTGGCCGACATTAATGCCGGTATTCTGTTTATCATGACGATCACATCCATTGGTGTTTATGGCGTCATCATTGCCGGTTGGGCATCCAATTCGAAATATGCTTTTCTGGGAGCCATGCGGGCAACAGCCCAAATGATTTCGTTTGGCATCCCGATGGGCTTCGTGCTGGTGACGGTGCTGATGGTGTCCGGTAGTCTGAACCTGTCTGAAATCGTGGCAGCGCAAGACAGGGGATTTTTTGCCGGTCATGGATGGGGCGTTTTATCATGGAACTGGCTGTCTCTTTTTCCCCTGTATTTTATTTTTATTGTTTGCAGCATGGCTGAAACGGCACGTCATCCTTTTGATGCGGTGGAAGGCGAGTCCGAGATTGTTGGCGGACACATGGTTGAATATTCCGGCATGGCTTTTGCCCTGTTTTTCATGGCGGAATACGCTAACATGATCCTGTTTTCTGCCATAACGGTGATTCTTTTCCTGGGTGGGTGGCTTCCACCGGTAGATTGGGAAATGCTGTCGTGGGTGCCGGGATGGGTCTGGTTGGGTGCAAAAACGTTCATGGTCGTGTCAACCTATATTTGGGTGAGAGGCACTTTCCCGCGTTACCGTTATGACCATACGATGCGGCTGGGCTGGAAAATATTTCTACCCATTACACTGGTTTATCTGGTTCTGGTTGCCTGCTGGATGCAGACGCCCTGGAATATATGGATGTGACAGGGGCGCATAAGCGAAACACGATGAAATCGGTCAAAAATTTTTTAAATAGTTTTTTGCTTATTGATCTGGTCAAAGGACTTTTTCTGACGGCCAAGTATCTGTTTTCGCCCAAGGTAACCCTTCAGTATCCTGAAGAAAAGACACCACTTTCTCCGCGTTTTCGCGGCATGCATGCGTTAAGGCGTTACCCGAATGGGGAAGAACGGTGTATTGCCTGCAAACTGTGTGAGTCGGTTTGTCCGGCAATTGCGATTACAATTGAATCCGAAATGCGGGAAGACGGCACGCGAAGAACGGTGCGTTATGACATCGACCAGAATAAATGTATTTTCTGCGGGTTATGTGAAGAATCCTGTCCGGTTGATTCCATCGTACAGACGCAGCTATTTGAATATGTGGCAGAAAGCAAAAGCGGCCTGTATTTTACAAAAGAAGAATTGCTGGCTATCGGCGACAGGTATGAAGAGGAAATCGCAAAAGCAAGGGAAGCGGATGCGCCTTATCGGTAACACAGGTCTGATCTGAATATGGAATTTCAAGCAATATTGTTTTATGCGTTTTCAGCCATACTGGTTTTGGCTGCCTTGTGTGTTATTACGGCGCGCAACCCGGTGCATGCCGCGCTTTATCTGGTTCTGTCCTTTTTTTCAGCAGCGGCCATCTGGATTCTTTTAAAAGCTGAATTTCTCGCGTTGATCCTGATGCTGGTCTATGTCGGCGCGGTCATGGTGCTTTTCCTCTTTGTCGTGATGCTGCTGGATATCAATTTAGCGGTACTAAGGGAAGGGTTCCGGCGCAATCTGGTTGTTGCCGTACCGGTGGGTATCCTCATTGTTTTTGAAATGGTTGCCGTGCTGACGAAAGGTTTTTGGACCGAAGAGCCGTTTTCACCTGGCGCGGCTGAAACGATTGGCCTAACCCGTGAGCTGGGAAAGGTGCTTTATACCGAGTATCTATACGCATTTGAAATCGCGGCAGCGATTCTGATGGTTGCCATCGTTGCTGCTGTTACGCTAACCTTGCGCCGCAGAGAGGACGCAAAATACACATCCGCTTCAAAAGCAGTGAAAATCACCAAGGATGATCGGCTGAGGCTGGTCGAAATAAAAGCAGATACGGCTTACTCCAGACAGGATGAAAAAACGGCATTGGAAACGGAGAGAGAAATATGACGCTATCTCTTCTTCACTATCTTGTTTTAGGCGCCATCCTGTTTTCAATTTCAATTGTCGGAATGTTTGTCAGCCGCCGTAATTTGCTTGTTTTGCTGATGTCGATCGAGCTGATGCTTTTGGCGGTAAACCTGAATTTTGTTGCCTTTTCACATTATCTCGGTGATGCCGCCGGGCAGATTTTCGTCTTTTTTATTCTTACCGTGGCGGCGGCGGAAACAGCAATTGGGCTGGCTATTTTCGTTGTCCTGTTCCGCAACCTGAATTCAATTAATGCCGAGGATCTCAGCAGTCTGAAAGGGTGAGAAAAAGACAATGCAGCCTATCGGAATGAGCATTTTTTATGATAAAGCGACTGAAAAAAGAGATGCAGGGGCCTCATTCCGTAATCGGTTGTTTCATATAGGTTGGTCAAACTTGCCATAACAGACAAAAACGACATGAATGTAATGAATCTGGCGCCTGCCTATCCTGAAATTATCCTGCTCATATCAACGCTGGGAATTTTGCTTGTGGATATGTTTCTTCCACAGGAGAAGCGAATGGTTACCTGGTTGCTGTCACTCGCTGCGATTGTGGTTTGTGCCGGTTTTAGTTTCCACCTGTTGTCCGGCTATGGTACAGCTTATACATTTGACAACATGTTCGTTTCTGATCCGGTGTCCAATCTGCTCAAACTGTGTACTTTTATCGTCATGTTCATGACACTGTTTTATTCGCGGCGATATATTGATGCGCGCGGCATGACAGGCGGGTTTATCGGTGGTGAATTTTATGTGCTGGCGCTTTTCTCGCTGTTGGGACAGATGGTTGTTATTTCCGGCGCTAACTTTCTGATACTTTACCTGGGTATAGAACTGATGTCGCTGCCACTCTATGCACTTGTTGCCATGCGGCGTGATGAAGTGCGTGTTTCCGAAGCGGCCATTAAGTATTTTATTCTCGGTGCGTTGAGTTCCGGTTTTTTGCTTTACGGTATTTCCATGCTGTATGGCGCAACCGGCACGCTGAATATTCGGGAAGTCGCACAAGCCTGTTCCTCCGGAAACATCAATAAAATAGTGCTGGTATTTGGTCTCGTATTTATCGTTTCCGGTCTTGCGTTCAAGCTTGGAGCCGCTCCATTTCATATGTGGGTGCCGGATGTCTATGAAGGCGCACCCACGGCAGTGACGCTTCTGATTGGCGGAGCGCCGAAATTGGCGGGCTATGCCATTTGTTTGCGCGTGCTCGTTGAGGGCTTGATGCCGCTGGCTGTGGACTGGCAGCAGATGCTGATGATTATGGCTGTTCTTTCTATGGCAATTGGTAATATCGTTGCGCTGATGCAGGACAATATTAAACGGATGCTGGCTTATTCAGCCATTGCGCAGATCGGATTCGTGCTTTTGGGTTTGTTGTCCGGCATAGCGGGTGGAAATGGCTTTGACATGGCAGTAGAGGCTTACAGCGCGGCGCTCTTTTACGCGATTATTTATGTGCTGGCTGTGCTGGGAGCGTTTGGTGTTATCCTGATGTTGTCACATGCCACATATGAAGCGGAAAAGCTCGAAGATTTCAGGGGGCTGACCCGCCGCCATCCCTGGCATGCTTTTATCATGATGATTTTCATGCTGTCACTGGCCGGGCTTCCACCATTGGCAGGTTTTTATACCAAGCTATCGGTTTTGCAGGCGGTTGTCGCGTCCGGCCAAATCTGGCTTGCTGTCATTGCAATACTCCTGTCCGTTATCGGCGCTTTTTATTATTTGCGCGTCATCAAGCTGATGTATTTTGATGAGCCGATAATCGTGGAAAGATTGACCATTCCCCGTGAATTGACGGTGGCGCTAAGCATCAATATGGCGGCTGTTGTTCTTTTGGGGATTTTTCCGGATTTTCTGATAAGCCTGTGTCACTATGTCATCAAGGCTCTTGTATTTTAAATCGGATTTAGGGTCAGCCCTCATTAAATTATCTGCTGCAAAGCCGCTTTATCCCGTCTGCCTGCGTTGCCGGTTCAAAATGGAACTCGCCGTATGTTTAGGGTCAGCCCTCATTAAATTATCTGCTGCAAAGCCGCTTTATCCTGTCTTCCTGCGTTGCCGGTTCAAAATAGAACTCGTCGTATGTTCAATACGCCATCGTCCAATTTTGACCCTGCGCCTTGTCAGACAGAAGAAATCAACTTTTCGCGACGACATTTTCATGAGGGCTGACCCTAATACGCCATCATCCCATTTTGGCCCAGCGCCTTGGCAGACAGAAAAAATCAACTTTTCGCGACGACAATTTAATGAGGACTGACCCTAAACTGGTAAAATTCTATTTTTCTATCTATTTTGCACACATGTCCGGCAATACTTTTGGCACGCTGTTTTCAGTCACCACTTTTGGGGAATCGCACGGGAAAGCGATAGGCTGCATTATTGACGGTTGTCCGCCGGGTATGAGCCTGACGGAAGCGGACATCCAGCCCGAACTCGACCGCCGAAGGCCGGGGACATCACGTCATGTGACGCAACGCAATGAATCCGATACAGTCAAAATCCTTTCCGGTACCTATGAAGGGAAAACGACAGGCGCATCCATCGCGCTGTTTATCGAAAATGAAGACCAGCGCAGCAGCGATTACAACAATCTTGGCGAGGTTTTCCGTCCAGGACATGCTGATTACACCTACTGGCAGAAATATGGCATCCGTGATCCGCGTGGCGGCGGTCGTTCTTCTGCCCGGCTGACCGCCGTGATGGTCGCTGCCGGCGCCGTTGCCGGAAAGTGGCTGCAGGAGCAGTACGGTACAACAGTAAGAGCCTGCCTGAGCCAGCTTGGTCATATTTATATTCCTTTCCGATCCTGGGAACATACCGCTTCCAACCCGTTTTTTGCGCCTACGGATGACGTGGCCCTGCTTTCTGAAATAGAGACGTTCATGGATGCTCTCCGCAGGGAAGGCGATTCAATTGGCGCGCGCGTGGATGTGGCGGCGCAGCATGTGCCGGTTGGTTTGGGTGATCCTTTGTATGGGAAACTTGATGCCCGGATTGCGCTTGCCATGATGGGCATTAACGCTGTCAAGGGAGTGGAAATCGGTGCTGGTTTTGATGCCATTATCCAGCGGGGGTCAGAACACAGCGATGAACTGATGCCGGAAGGATTTACCGCAAACCGTTCCGGAGGTGTATTAGGCGGTATTTCTACCGGGCAGGACATTACCGTGTCAATTGCGGTCAAGCCGACACCTTCCATCCGTATTCCCCGCCGTTCAATTGACGTCAACGGCAATCCGGTAATGCTGGAAACACACGGCAGGCACGATCCTTGTGTCGGCATTCGTGCTGTGCCGGTTGCTGAGGCCATGCTGAAACTGGTTCTGATCGATGCCGCTTTGCAACATCGCGCGCAATGCGGTGATGTGCGTGTCATGACACCGAAAATAGCCGGGTCCGCTGAATCTGCCAAATAAAAATGAAGCGATTAAACGGATAATCCATCAGTGCGATCCAACTCCTGGCCTGAGCAATCATTCAACTTCGGCTATTTCTTTTTTTGCTATTACAGCTTTGTCGGCGTTTTCCCGACTTATGTACCTCTCTTTTTTGCACATAGAGGGATCAGTGCAATTGAAGTCGGTGTATTGATGTCCCTGATGCAGGCGATGCGGATTATTGGTCCCAATCTTTGGGGCTGGGTGGCGGATGTGACCCAGAAACGCTCTCAGGTATTGCAGTTCACCGCCATTTTTGCACTGATAACATTTTTAAGCTTGTTTTTCGGCGAAACTTTTTTCCAGTTTGCTCTCATCATGATTGCAATCAACCTGTTTACCAGCGCGCAAGGGCCGCTTTCCGATGCGATTATGCTTGCGGAAATGCGAGGGAACCTGACACGTTACGGACAATTGCGTCTTTGGGGGTCAGTTGGCTATATCGTAATGGTATCTGCTGTCGGCTTTTTTCTGGATCGTTTCGGAATAGATTGGATGCCCTGGATCGGTGCTCTAATCCTTGCGCTGGTTTTTGCAGTCAGCTTGCGTATTCACGATACAGCTTCCATTCCCTTGCATAAAGACAAAACCTCCGTCCTGGCGGTTTTGCGGCGTCGTGAAGTCATGGCCTTCATGATTTCAGCCTGTTTTATGCTGGCAGCTCATTCGGCGCTGTATGCTTTTTATTCTCTGTATCTGGCACAGTTAGGATACAGCAGCATGACGATCGGGTTCATGTGGGCTTTTGGCGCCATCGCTGAAATTATTTTTTTCATTTACCAGGCGCCGATTTTCAACCGGTTTGGCCTAAAGACGGTCATGGTAGTCAGCCTTTTACTGACAATTGTCCGTTTTATCCTGATTGGCGTTGGAGCAGAATCGCTCGTTATTCTACTGATTGCGCAGTGGCTTCACGCAGCGACATTCGGAGCGCATCACTCGGCATCCATCATTACCATGCAGCGCTGGTTTGCCGGCCCGCTCCAGGCTCGCGGGCAAGCCGCCTTTATCAGCGTATCCTATGGCATAGGCGGTACATTCGGCGGATTGTTCCTGTCACTGATCTGGGGAAAATGGGGAGCGCAGACGGTTTATTTGTTTGCCGCCGGTTTTGCGCTACTTGCGCTGGGGGCGGCAATGCTTTCTTATCGATGGCAGAATTTGTGAAAAAATAATAGTTACTAATGTGGCATAATATTTGTCTTGCCAAAGAAAGCAGCAATTCAGAATATGCCAAAAACACTTTACGATAAACTTTGGGAGTCCCATATTGTCCGTACTGAAGAAGACGGTACAGTGGCTCTCTATATTGATCGCCATCTTTTGCATGAGGTGACAAGCCCGCAGGCATTTGAGGGCCTCCGGATGGCGCAACGTAGCCCCTGGCGCAATTCAGCCAACTTGCTGGTGGCGGATCATAATGTTTCCACGACTGATAGGAGCGGGGCTATCAAGGACCCGATTTCCCGGTTGCAGGTGGAAACGCTGGATGCCAATGCCAAGGAATATGGGCTGACTTACTTCAATATGAACGATGCGCGCCAGGGCATTGTCCATGTCATCGGGCCGGAGCAGGGCGCAACCCTGCCGGGAATGACGGTAGTCTGCGGAGATTCGCATACGTCCACTCATGGCGCATTTGCCTGCCTGGCTTTCGGAATCGGCACGTCGGAAGTCGAACATGCGCTGGCAACACAAACCCTGCTGGCGAAAAAATCCCGTTCCATGCTGATTGAGGTGGAAGGCGATCTGCAACCGGGCGTAACCGCCAAGGATATCGTGCTGGCCATCATCGGCAAAATCGGTACGGCTGGAGGAACAGGGTATGCCATCGAATTTGCCGGTTCAACCATCCGAGGCCTTTCCATGGAGGGGCGCATGACGATATGCAATATGGCGATCGAGGCGGGTGCCAGGGCAGGCATGATTGCGGTGGATGACACGACAATCAACTATGTCAAGGATCGTCCTTTTTCCCCAAAAGGCGAGCAATGGGATCGGGCTGTCGCAAAATGGCGGGAACTGCATTCCGACCCGGGAGCGCCGTTCGATACGGTCATAAAAATTGATGCAACGCAAATTCGGCCTCAGGTCACATGGGGAACTTCGCCTGAGATGGTAACCTCTATCGTAGATAAGGTTCCTGATCCGGCGAATGAGCAGGATGCCGTAAAACGCGATGCGATGGAAAAGGCGCTCAAATACATGGGGCTTGAACCTAACCAGCTCATTTCCGAGATTATGATTGACAAGGTTTTTATCGGATCGTGCACGAATTCACGCATTGAAGATTTGCGGGAAGCGGCGGAAATCGTGCGCGGAAAAAAACGGGCTCCGAATGTCCGGCAGGCACTTGTGGTACCGGGATCAGGGCTGGTTAAGAAACAGGCCGAAAAAGAAGGTCTGGACAAGATTTTTATTGAAGCCGGTTTTGAATGGCGTGAACCGGGTTGTTCCATGTGTCTTGCCATGAATGACGACAGACTTGCGCCGGCTGAGCGTTGCGCTTCAACATCAAACCGTAATTTTGAGGGCCGGCAGGGGCCAGGCGGCCGGACGCATCTGGTTTCGCCCGCCATGGCTGCTGCAGCCGGGATTGCGGGGCATTTTGTGGATATTGGCAATTTATCTTAGCTTTTGGGGGGGAAATATGAAAAATCTTTTAGCGATTGTGGCGGCGTTGGTTTTTCTTGCGGGATGCAATACCGTTGGGGGTGTCGGCAAGGATATCAAAAAAGGCGGCGAAGCGATAGAAAAAGCCGCGCAGTAAGTCGTATAGGCTTTCCAGCCAAAAAACAGGTGTACCGGAAAAATCATGGAAAAATTTACAATCCATCAGGGACTGGTTGTTCCGCTTGATCGCGTTAATGTCGATACGGATGCCATTATCCCCAAGCAATTTTTGAAATCAATCCAGCGTACGGGGTTTGGTCCGAATCTCTTCGATGAATGGCGTTATCTGGATCATGGCGAACCGGGGATGGATAATGCCAAGCGGCCGCTCAACCCTGATTTTGTGCTGAATCAGCCACGTTATCAGGGAGGCACCATCCTTTTGGCGCGTGAAAATTTCGGATGCGGCTCGTCGCGGGAGCATGCTCCCTGGGCATTACAGCAATATGGCTTCAGGGCGGTGATCGCTCCTAGTTTTGCGGATATTTTCTTTAACAATTGTTTTAAAAATGGCTTTTTGCCGGTCGTTCTGACAGATGAGCAGGTTTCGACCCTTTTCAGGGAAGTGGATGCGCAACAGGGATACCGTCTGACGGTTGACCTTGAAAATCAGATGGTGACGGATGAAAGCGGCCGTATCCGTTATCCTTTTGCGGTTGATTCTTTCCGGAAATATTGCCTGTTGAATGGACTGGATGACATTGGGCTGACATTGCGTCATGCAGATGAAATCCATGATTTTGAAGCGCGGCGTATTCAGGATCAGCCCTGGCTGGCCAATACCATTTAAGAGCAGGCGTCAAACCTGGGAATAAAAAAGTGAGGAAGAAGTGAAAATTGCAATTCTGCCGGGAGATGGCATTGGCCCGGAAATCGTCGAACAGGCGGTACGGGTATTGAAGGCGCTGGACGAAACATTTGAATTGGAAAGTGCGGATGTTGGCGGTGCCGGTTATGCGGCTCACGGCCATCCTTTGCCGGAAAGCACCCTGAAACTGGCTAAGGAAGCTGACGCGGTTTTGTTTGGCGCCGTTGGCGATTTCAAGTACGACAATCTGGAGCGGCGTCTCCGGCCGGAGCAGGCTATTTTGGGATTGCGCAGCAATTTAGGGCTTTTTGCCAACCTGAGGCCGGCTATTCTCTATCCGCAGCTGGCAGGCGCTTCTACTCTCAAATTTGACATTGTTTCCGGACTGAATCTCATGATTGTCCGGGAATTGACGGGCGATATTTATTTCGGTCAGCCTCGCGGTATCCGTACCGCACCTGATGGCGTTTTCAAAGGCGAGCGGGAAGGATTCGATACCATGCGTTACGCTGAAACCGAAGTCCGGCGAATCGCCCATGTCGCTTTCCAGACGGCCATGAAGCGCGAAAAATGCCTAACCAGTGTCGACAAGGCCAATGTATTGGAAACTTCCCAATTCTGGCGCGAAATCGTCATGGATGTGCACAAGGCCTATCCCGAAGTGATATTGGATCATATGTATGTCGATAATGCCGCCATGCAACTCGTTCGCGCTCCCAAAAAATTCGATGTCATCGTTACCGGTAACATGTTTGGCGATATCCTGTCAGATGCTGCGGCCATGCTGACCGGTTCTATCGGTATGCTGCCATCGGCTTCTCTGGATGCCAATAATAAAGGGCTATATGAGCCTTCTCATGGTTCCGCGCCGGATATTGCCGGAAAAGGCATCGCCAATCCGCTGGCGACGATCTTGTCGGCTGCCATGATGTTGCGGTATTCGCTGAACCGGGCCGAGCAGGCCGACCGCGTCGAGGCGGCAGTGCAATCTGTACTGGAACGGGGCGTCAGGACTGCGGATATCCATGAGCCGGGTCTGAAGCTGGTCAGTACAAGTGAAATGGGCGATGCCGTTGTCGCCGCGCTTTAATCATATGGAATTTATCTTTTTAATCAGGTAATGGAAATGAAATTCGTAGGTTTCGTTGGCTGGCGCGGAATGGTCGGTTCCGTTCTGATGCAGCGCATGCAGGAAGAAAATGATTTTGCTTACATCGAACCGGTTTTTTTCACGACATCCAATGTTGGCGGAAAAGCGCCGGCACAGGCGAAAAACGAGATCCTGCTCAAGGACGCCTTTGATATCGATGCGCTGAAAAAATGCGAGATTATCATTACCTGTCAAGGAGGCGATTATACCGGTGAGGTCTATCCGAAACTACGCGCCGCCGGATGGAATGGTTATTGGATCGATGCCGCATCCCGTCTGCGCATGAATGATGATTCAATCATTATCCTGGATCCGGTTAATCTGGACGTTATCAAGAATGGCATGGCATCCGGCATCAAAAATTTCATCGGCGGCAACTGTACGGTTTCCTGCATGCTGATGGGGTTGGGAGGATTGTTTAAGCAAGATTGGGTGGAATGGATGTCCACCATGACTTACCAGGCCGCATCTGGCGGCGGGGCGCAGCACATGCGCGAATTACTCACCCAGTTCGGCTTGATTCATCGTGAAGTCGCTGTCAGCCTGGATGATCCCGCATCGGCCATCCTTGAAATTGACAGAATGGTATTACAGAAACAGCATGGCATGACGGAAGAGGAAACCCGTCATTTTGGTGGCGTGCCGCTAGCCGGCAACCTGATTCCGTGGATTGATACGGATCTGAGCAACGGCATGTCTCGTGAAGAATGGAAGGGAAAAGTCGAAACCAATAAAATCCTGGGACGTCATGGCGCAACAGACATGGTTCCAGTTGATGGGCTCTGCATTCGCATCGGTGCCATGCGCTGTCACTCGCAGGCATTAACGATCAAGCTGAAAAAAGAAGTTCCGCTAGATGAGATCAATGACGTCATTGCCGGATACAATCAATGGGTTAAAGTCATACCCAATAATCGTGAGGCTTCCATGCGTGAGCTGACGCCGGCGGCTGTGACAGGCAAGCTGGAGATTCCAGTCGGACGGTTACGCAAGATGGAGATGGGCGCATCCTATCTTTCGGCTTTTACGGTTGGGGATCAGCTTCTGTGGGGCGCGGCTGAACCGTTAAGACGGATGTTACGTATCATTCTCGAATAACTGACGACTGGCGCCTTATTGGATGAGGTGTTGTAACTCTGCGGTCGGATGTTAAAATATCATCGAAAAAAACCTGAAGAGCCAAAAAAATGGCCTGGCATGTTGTTCATTGAACACAATGAACTTGTGCGGCAGGCATCATAATGATATTGTCAGTAAAAGATTATTTCAGCAAACCCGGATTCTATATAGCCAGTAACTTGATAGCAAATGCCTACAGAACAGCATGACAAATTGGTGACTTTTGCTCTTAAGGCATGTTTTTTCCTCTTTTTTTCCGTCATTTTCTCATTTTCGCATGCCGCCAGTCTGGGACAGCTAACGGTTCTGTCTTCGCTGGGCCAGCCATTGCATGCTGAAATCGAACTACTGTCCGTTTCACCCGATGAAGCGCCTTTACTGACCGTCAGCCTGGCTCCCAGGGAGGCTTATCAAAAATCCGATATTGATTACACGCCGTTTTTACAGTCGCTGAATATCTCCATAGAAAAAAGGGGTAGCCACACTTTTGCCCGGATCACCAGTTCACAGCCTGTTAATGAGCCGTATATTGGTATTTTGCTGGAACTGTCCACTGGCCAGGAGCGAAAAGGGCGTGAATATGTGATTGTGCTGGATCCGGCAGAACGGCGCGCGGTACCGCTTACATCAGCGGCCGCCATGCAAAGATTTTTCGAGTGGCAGCGCGCAAACAGAGAGGATGCGCGGGTTTCTCAGACAGCCACCAAATCTGTTTCGGTTTCCGGAGAAAAAGAAATACCGGCATCAACAGAATATGTCGTAGCCAGGGGGGATACCCTGTCCAAAATTGCCGGTCGTCTCGGAAACAGGAATACCTCACTGGAGCAGATGCTGGTGATGCTTTACCGGAATAATCCGGATGCATTCCTTAACAATAACATGAACCTGCTCAGGGAAGGGGCGGTGCTTTCGGTTCCTGGGGCTGGTGCGGCAGGCAATGTATCGCAGCGGGAGGCAAAGCGGCTTGTCCGGTTGCATGCCGCCAATTTCCGTAGATACAGCCAAAGACTGGCTGGCATGGTTCAGAAATCGTCTCCAGGCGCTACAGGTAGAACAGGGCCTGTTGCGGAAGGTAAGGTTACAGCCAGGGTCAAAGAGCAATTGGTGCCTGCCGTCAAGTCACCTGACCGGCTTGAGCTTTCAAAAGCCGGTACGGCGCCTGCGGCTATCACGGCTGAAGAGAAAATTGCCATGAACCGGGCGATTGAAGATGCCAATCGCCGGATTACCGAACTGGAAAAAAATGTCAGCGAACTCAGAGACTTGCTAACGATCGTCAGCAAGAACGGCCATGCGGCTACCCAACCGGCTGAAACAGCAGCCAAAGCTCCCCCGACACAGCCCGAAACCGCCAAGCCGCAGGAAACGGAATCAAAAGATACTGCGAGCAAAACAGAAGCAGATTCGCCCCAAACTGTAACGGGAACGGTTGAGAAAACACCTTCATCCGAACCGAAAGAGGGTACTTTAAAAGAAGAGGGCATCAGTTCTGATCAAACTCTGGCAAAGTCTGAGAAAAAAGCCGAATCGCCGGAAAAGAAAGAAGAGAATGATAAAAACGCTGAAGCTGAAAAAGAAAAGGGGTTTTTGTATAACCTGAAAAATAATATCGTCTGGCATGCCGCTATTGGCGCTACGGCGGCGCTGATTTTCCTGATTGCACTTATAATGTGGATGCGCCGCAAAAAGCCCGAAGTCCCTCTCAAGTCTGCGCCGACAGCCCCGCTTCCGCCTAAAAAAGAAAAGGTGGAAGATATCAATCCAAACATTATCTCAGGCCGCGATTACCTCGATAACTTACCGGCGAGAGAAGTCATGGATGACGACGATGATATCGAATTGGAAGACGTCGAAGATATTGAGGAAGAGCCTGTAACTGAATTCAAAGAAATTGAAGAAGTTACCGCTGAACCGGAAGAGGTAGTTGAAGAAGTTGTTTCCGAACCGGAAGAGATCGAAGAGATTGAAGAAATCCCTGCCGAGCCGGACGAAGAGGATGTCATGGATATGGCTGTTTCTGAACCGGAAACAGATGAGATTGATGATGGGAATGATAACGATGATTTGGCGGCATTACAGCTGGATGACAGCGATGAGCTGGCTGTTGAAGAAAGCGAAGAAGAAACGGATGCGAAAGAGCCGCCTCCACTGGAGCTGGATTTATCCGATATTAACCTCGAATTAGAGAATGATGCCGAAAATGAGTTGCCTGATATGGCCGCTTCGGCTGAACAAAAAACACCGGAGCCGCAAAATGCGGAAATGGCGGCTAAACTGGAATTGGCGCTAGCCTATATAGATATGAAAGATAAAGAGGGCGCACGCGAATTGCTTGAAGAGATTATCGAGCGAGGGACTCCCCGACAAATCATGGAAGCGCAGCAGGCCATGCAATATCTGTAGTATTTCTTGATAGGGGACGGGTATAGCAAGGTGTTGCTGTACCCGATTTTTATTGCCGGATTGACGAACAACATGAAGCGGATTGCGCTGGGTATTGAATATGACGGCAGCCGATGGCGAGGCTGGCAAAAGCAACCTGACGGGCATACCGTTCAGAATCAGTTGGAAAATGCGATTTACGCCTTTACGCTCACCCGGATTCCGACAGTTTGTGCAGGTAGAACGGATGCGGGTGTTCATGCTCTCGAACAGGTTGTACATCTGGATACCGTGCTTAACCGTGATCCATTTTCGTGGGTTCGCGGACTCAATTCTTTTCTGGATGATTCCATTGCGGTACGATGGGCCTGTGAAGTGCCTTCGGGGTTGGAAGGATTTCATGCCCGTTCAAGCGCTTTTGCCAGACGATACCGATATGTGCTGTATAACAACCCCGTCCGTTCTCCACTCCTGAAAAGGCGGGCCGGGTGGGTATTCCGCCCTCTATCGCTTGAACCCATGCGAAGGGCAGCCAATTTTCTGCTAGGGAAACATGATTTCTCTGCTTTCAGGGCGGCTGAATGCCAGGCCATCTCGCCGGTTAAAACGATGAACCATATCGGCATTGAACGGCGGGGAGACCTGTTTACCTTTACATTTGAGGCCAGCGCCTTTTTGCATCATATGGTACGTAATATAGTCGGTTCTCTCGTTTACGTCGGGAAAGGGGATTATGAACCGGAATGGATCCATACCCTTCTGCAAGGAAGAGACCGCACAAAAGCCGCGCCGACTTTTATGCCGGATGGACTCTATCTGGCCAAAGTTATATACGATAAGAAATGGAACCTGCCGCAAACAGCAGAAGATTTTGTTACCATCTTATAAAAAATGGACAGATCGTTTTTTTAAACAATGAAACAGCGAACCCGAATCAAGATTTGCGGGCTGACCCGGAAGGAAGATGTGCAGGCGGCCGTAAAATCCGGCGCTGATGCGCTGGGTTTTGTTTTTTATCCGGAAAGTCCCCGATATGTCACGCCGTCGGTTGCCGGGGAACTGATTGCTGCCGTGCCGCCTTTTGTCACTACGGTCGGGCTTTTTGTCAATATGCCGAAGCAGGATGTGGTCCGGATTGCCGCCCAGACGGGTATTTCGCTTCTGCAATTTCACGGAGATGAAACAGTCGAATTTTGCACAAAGACTGCGATGGCGGCCAATTTGCCGTTTATCCGTGCTTTTCGCGTCAAACCTGATACAAATCCGCAGGATTTGGTACAATTCGAACAGAAATATCGTGCCGCCGGCAATTATTTTTCCGGTTTGTTGCTGGATTCCTATTCAGATGTATACGGCGGAACGGGAAAGGTATTTAATTGGTCTCTCATCTCAAAAGAAATCGCGCATCAGGTCGTTTTGAGTGGTGGCTTGAGCGAACAAAATGTAGCTGGCGCCATTAAACAGGTGCAGCCCTACGCTGTTGACGTCAGCAGTGGCGTTGAAAGCGGCCGGGGCATCAAAGATGCCGGTAAAATCCGTGCTTTTATCAGCGCGGTCAACGTGGCGGACCGGACTCCCGGATAAAATCGTACAACCAGTCAGGTTATCTCCCTCAAGCAGGGAAGATAAAATGCCAGACATTGAGAGAAAATCATGAAAGACAGTTTGAAGAGGCATGACAGTCGCGCACTGTATCATAGTACCGGTTATACCCTGCCGGATGCGAAAGGTCATTTCGGCAAATACGGCGGTATTTTCGTATCAGAGACATTAATTTACGCATTGGACGAGCTTGCCAATGCGTATGAACGTTTCAAAAATGATCCAGCCTTTCTGGCTGAATTCAGGCATGAGCTAAAGCATTATGTCGGTCGGCCCACGCCGATTTATCATGCTGAACGCTGGTCCGAGATGTTGGGCGGTGCGCAAATTTACCTCAAGCGGGAAGACTTAAACCATACCGGTGCGCATAAGGTTAATAATGTCATTGGGCAGGCGCTTATGGCCAGGCACATGGGTAAGAAACGCATCATTGCCGAGACAGGCGCCGGACAGCATGGTGTTGCGACTGCGACGATTTGCGCCCGTTTCGGGCTCGAATGCATTGTTTATATGGGAAGCGAGGACACCAAGCGGCAGGCGCAAAATGTTTATCGGATGAAACTGCTGGGCGCGCGAGTTGTTCCTGTTGAATCCGGTTCCAAAACGTTGAAGGATGCCCTAAATGAAGCCATGCGCGATTGGGTTACCAACGTGGAAACGACCTTTTATATTATCGGCACAGTTGCCGGCCCTCATCCTTATCCTATGCTGGTCAGGGATTTCCAGTCCATAATCGGAGAGGAGTGCCTGGTTCAGATGCCCGAAATAACGGGGCGGCAACCGGATTATGTTGTTGCGTGTATCGGTGGCGGTTCCAACGCTATGGGCATTTTCTATCCCTATATTGACTTGCCTGATGTCGGCCTGATTGGTGTGGAAGCTGCCGGCGATGGTATTGAAACCGGCAGGCATGCCGCACCGCTGACAGCCGGTTTGCCGGGCGTTCTTCATGGCAACCGGACTTATCTCCTGCAAGATGAGAATGGCCAGATTATTGAAGCGCATTCCGTTTCGGCGGGTCTTGATTATCCGGGTGTGGGGCCCGAACACGCATGGCTAAAAGACAGTGGCCGTGCACAGTATGTTTCCGCGACAGATGAAGAGGCGCTTGCCGCATTTCATGACTGCTGCCGCATCGAAGGCATCATTCCGGCACTCGAATCCAGCCATGCTATTGCGCATGCGGTCAAAATGGCGCCGGCGCTGGGCAAGGACAAGGCTATTTTAGTCAACCTTTCCGGTCGGGGAGACAAGGACATGCATACGGTTGCGCAACATGCCGGAATCCAGTGGTGATTTCATTTTCTGAAAATAGCCTTATTTTTGAAATTATCTGAAAGGATTCCGCATGTCACGCATACAACGTACATTGACTGCGCTAAAAAATAAAAACAAAAAAGCGCTCATTCCCTTTATTACCGCCGGCTATCCAGAGCCGGATATAACCGTCGCGCTCATGCATGCGCTTGTTCGGGGCGGTGCCGATATTATTGAACTGGGTGTTCCCTTTTCCGATCCAATGGCAGATGGCCCGATCATTCAGCGGGCATCTGAGGAAGCGCTGAAAAATGGTATCAGTTTGCGTGATATATTTCATTTCGTGCAGCAGTTTCGTGAAGATGATGCAAATACACCGGTTGTTCTGATGGGATATGCCAATCCGGTTGAGCGAATGGGATTGGAAAAATTTGTTCAAAAAGCGCATCATTCAGGAGTTGATGGTGTCCTGATTGTGGATTATCCACCGGAAGAGTGTGAAAACTTTGCTGCACTCATGAAAGCGCATGAAATGGATGTTATTTTCCTGCTGGCGCCAACTTCAACCGAAGAACGGATGGAAAAGATTGGCAGGATAGCCAGTGGGTATGTTTATTATGTTTCGCTAAAAGGGGTTACTGGAGCAGCCAGTCTGAATCTTGATGAGGTCGCATCGGCTATTTTAGCTATTCGAAAACATGTATCCATTCCAGTTGGCGTTGGTTTCGGCATTCGCGATGGTGAGACGGCAAAAGCAGTCGGGGCGTTGGCAGACGGCGTCGTTATTGGCAGTCGGCTGATTCAAGTGCTTGAAAATGCAGAAAAAAACAGGCGGGAAAGCGATCTGGAAACCTTTATTTCGGGTATACGAAGCGCATTGGATGGATAAAATGCCAGTTGGCGAAATGGTTTCAAAACAGTATGATTTTGTCCAACGATTTGTTATCTGTATTCATTCGGCTAATTAATCAGGCAACAATGATTAATGGCCGTTTCACCTGCCTGTTGGAACGGCAGGTTTATCAGGAGATTTTATGAGTTGGCTAGATAAATTGCTTCCTCCGCGGATTCAGCCGCATGCGACCAATAGCCGCAAAACGGTTCCAGAGGGCTTATGGGTTAAATGTCCGTCATGTGAAACCGTTTTATATCGGACCGATCTGGAAACAAATGCGCATGTTTGCCCAAAGTGCAGCCATCACATGCGGATTCGTGCACGTGAAAGGCTGGATGTTTTGCTGGATACGGAAGGCCGCTATGAAATTGGCCACAATACCTTGCCGTTTGATGCTTTAAAATTCAAAGACAGTAAAAAATATCCGGAACGGTTGAAATCCGCGCTGGAGTCAACAGGTGAAACCGATGCGATGATTGTGCTGGGTGGCGCTATCAAGACGGTACCGGTCGTGGTGGCCTGTTTTGAATTTGAATTTATGGGCGGCTCTATGGGGTCGGTTGTGGGAGAACGTTTTGTCAGAGGCGTGCAGACTGCAATTGAACAAAGAGTACCGTTTATCTGTATTACGGCGAGCGGCGGGGCACGTATGCAGGAAGGTCTGCTGTCCCTGATGCAAATGGCAAAAACAAATGCCATTTTGACGAAGCTCTCGGAAAAAGGGTTGCCCTATATATCCGTTCTGACTGATCCGACAATGGGAGGGGTTTCTGCTTCCTTTGCTTTTGTGGGCGATATTGTCATTGCTGAGCCTAAAGCGCTGATCGGTTTTGCTGGTCCAAGGGTGATTGAAAATACCGTTCGGGAAAAATTGCCGGAAGGCTTTCAGCGTGCTGAATTTTTACTGCGCAAAGGCGCCATAGACCGGATTGTGGACAGACGGGAAATGCGGGAAGAGTTGGCCCATTTGCTGGCGATTCTACAGAATCAGCCGGTTGAGACCGTATCCTGATCCATTCATGAAATACAGTCATGCCAGGAATTTACTTTCTTTCCCAGTCTTTTAATCGGCTTGTTTGGTTTACGCTGGATGCTATGCTGGAAGGACTTCAGTGAACCATATCCATTCAGACACTTTGACAGAATGGCTGACAGGTATCGAACATCTCCATCCCAAAAATATCGAAATGGGGCTGGAGCGTATCAGAGTCGTCAAGGAACGCCTGGGTATCCGGTTTGACTGCCCTGTCATCACGGTAGGGGGTACCAACGGAAAAGGTTCGACCTGCACCATGATGCAGACTATTTGGCAAAAAGCAGGCTATCGGGTCGGGTTGTATACCTCTCCACACATCCATCATTTTGAGGAACGCCTTAGAATAAACGGGCAAATCGTTCCGGAAAAAACCTTTGTCCATTCTTTCAAAACGGTGGAAAAGGCGCGAGGCGATACGCTGCTGACATTTTTTGAATTTACGACACTTGCCATCCTGCAGATTCTAGCGGATGCCAAGCTGGACGTCGTGATTTTGGAAGTTGGACTGGGAGGACGACTCGATGCAGTTAATCTCGTCGATGCCGACGTTGCCGTCATCACCAATGTGGATATTGACCATGTTGATTATTTAGGTGATACGCGAGAACTGATCGGTTATGAAAAGGCCGGTATTTTCCGTCAGGGCCGGGTGGCCATTTATGGTGATTATGATCCTCCCCATTCGCTGGTACAGTATGCCGATGAGATCGGCGCTGACCTTCGTGTTCTCGGGCGGGATTATCATTCGGTTTGCCGAGAGGATCGCTGGAGCTATAGCGGTCCGACACGGCAGTTTGATCATCTTGATCTACCGGCTTTGCATGGGAAAAATCAGGTAAAAAATGCAACCAATGCGCTCATGGTTCTTGAAGCCATGCAGGAGAAATTGCCGTTTAATGAAACGGCCGTTCGCGCAGGTCTTTCACAGGTTTATCTGCCGGGACGTTTTCAGGTGCTCCAAAAGGAGCCAATCGTTATTCTGGATGCTGCGCATAATCCGCATGCGGCTGTTGTCCTGGCTGAAAACCTGCGTGGTATGGGGGATTTTGATAGGACTTATGCCGTTTTTGGGGCCATGTCCGACAAGGATATTGATGGCGTTATTGCGCCTCTGCTCGATATGGTCGATTTCTGGTATCTCACAGGGCTTCCCCTTTCCAGGGCGGCCACCACAGAAATGTTGAGGGAAAAACTCGTGGGCGCTGGTGTTTTGCCTGACAAAATCCGGCTTTTTGATACAGCTGCTGATGCGCTGGCAGCAGCAAAGATGGATGCACAGAAAAATGATAGAATAGTTGCATTCGGATCGTTTTGGATTGTAACGGGTGTTACCCAGACAAAAAGTTCCGATTCATTAACATAATAAATGGATTGCATGAGCCGGTTTTCTTTATTTCGCCGTCACAAACAGGAAATGCCAGATTCAGATAGTCCGCGTGCAGATAGCGGCAAAAAAAAGCAGGGAAAACCATCCGGTGCGGATGATCCTGTCCTTCCCGAAAAAAAACGCGCGAGAAGGCGTCTGGTTGGGGCTGTAACGATTACACTTGCAGTCATTATCGTGTTGCCCATGATTTTTGATTCTGAGCCGCAAACAGTATCGCAGGATATGTTGATTAATATCCCGTCCCGCGATAAACCTTCTCAAACTGTTTCAAGAGAACCGGTGAAGAAAAAAGGAGTGGAAAATCAGACGGTTGTTGCAAGTGCGGACAAACCATCTGACGAGCATGCGCGTGCGCCTGCCGACAAAAAAGATACAGCGAAGCCGGTTGAAGAAAGCACAGCCAAAGAATCTGGCAAAGCGGATAATGTTAAGGATAAGTCTGGCGTGACAGACAGCAAACCCGACGTAAAATCAACGACGAAATCCGATGCCAAGCCTGAGACAAAGACAGATGCCAAGACGAATGCAGCTAAAAAACAAGACGATCCTATTGGACAGCTGATTACACAGAATGCAAATGTATCAGCAAATGAACAGGAGAAATTTGTCATTCAGGTAGCCGCTGTTTCGACGCAGGAAAAGGCCAGGGAATTGCAGGACAAGCTTCAAAAAGCGGGTTTGAGTTCTTACACACAAAAGGTTGCGCTCAAAGATGGGGGCGAACGCATCCGGATACGGATCGGCCCGCTGTCCAGCAAAAAAGAGGTTAACAGTACGTGTGCCAAACTGAGCCAGTTAAAACTGTCGTGTACGCTGATTAACTGAAAACGATTGGGAATGGTTTGACGGCATTTGATTACGCATTGCTGTTTTTGCTGGGTTGTTCGGTCATTATCGGGACGATGCGAGGAGGACTCAGAGAAATACTTTCTCTGGCAAGTTGGGTCGTTGCCTTCATGGTTGCCAATATGTATGGTGAAATATTAGCCCCGATGTTGCCAGCCGCCTTGCCGGGTAATACGATTCGCCTGATTGTTTCTTTTGTGGTTCTGTTTATTGGTGTGCGGATTGCGATGATGTTGTTTGTAAAGGCCGTTGATGCTTTGGTCAGTGCGGGAGGTCTATCGGGTATAAACCGAAGTCTTGGAAGCGTATTCGGTCTGGCTCGCGGTGTCCTGATCAGCTTGGTACTGGTATTGCTGTGCGGTATGACATCTATTCCGCAGCAGCCTTTTTGGAAAAAGGCCATGTTCAGTCCTTTTGCTGAGCAGGTTGCTCTCATGGTATTGCCCTTTTTGCCGGAGAGCATGGCGCAGAATATAAAATATTGAAAAACACAACTTTTATTAAAATGCCGTTTTGACCCTCAAGTGGTCAGTTTTGAGTAAGGAGTCCACGATGTGTGGCATAGTTGGGATCGTTTCACATTCACCTGTCAATCAGCTGGTTTATGACGCCTTGCTGCTTTTACAGCACCGAGGGCAGGATGCTGCCGGCATTGCAACTTCAGCCAATAACAAGTTCTCCATGTATAAGGCTAATGGTCTTGTACGGGATGTCTTTCGTACGCGCAACATGCGGGCGCTTCCCGGTAATTCCGGCATTGGCCATGTACGTTATCCGACAGCGGGATCGGCTTCCAATGAAGAGGAGGCGCAGCCTTTTTACGTCAACGCCCCTTTTGGCATGACATTCGCTCACAATGGAAATCTGACTAATTGTGAGCAACTCAAGATTGAAATGTTCAAAAATGATCGCCGCCATATCAATACCAATTCGGATTCCGAAGTGCTTTTAAATGTGCTGGCGCATGCGATTGAAGACACGACAACCGGCTATTCGCTTGATCCGGCAGCCCTTTTCCGCGCGGTTGCTGTGGTTCACAAGCGAGTACGGGGGGCTTATGCGGCATTAGCCCATATCACCGACGCTGGCATTTTAGCGTTCCGCGATCCTTATGGCATTCGTCCACTTTGTATCGGCTTTTCAGAAACAGACAATGGGACAGAATACATGGTTGCCAGTGAATCCGTTGCGCTGGAAGGGCTTGGTTTTCGATTCCTGCGCGATGTCATGCCGGGAGAGGCGGTTTTCATTGATAACGACGGGAACCTATACAACCAGCAGTGTGCTGAATCTCCCAGCTTAAATCCCTGTATATTTGAATATGTCTATCTTGCTCGTCCCGATTCACTCATTGATGGCGCATCGGTTTATGCATCCCGACTCAAAATGGGCGAATATCTTGCCGACAAGATCAAGCGGGAAATCCGTTCAGGTCAAATTGATGTCGTGATGCCGATTCCTGATTCATCACGGCCGGCTGCCATCCAATTGGCGCTGAAACTGGATATTGAATACCGCGAAGGGTTTATCAAAAACCGCTATATCGGTCGTACCTTTATCATGCCGGGCCAGGAAACACGCCAGCGTTCGGTCCGTCAAAAACTAAATGCCATCAGTTCGGAATTCAAGGGAAAAAGCATTCTTCTTGTAGATGATTCCATTGTGCGAGGTACAACCAGCCATGAAATTGTCCAGATGGCGCGCGATGCGGGAGCCGCCCGCGTCATCTTTGCATCTGCTGCGCCACCGGTGAAATATCCCAATGTTTATGGCATCGACATGCCGACACGTAATGAACTGGTTGCCTATGGCAAGACAGATGAAGAAGTTCGTCTGGAAATGACGGCTGATGCGCTGATTTACCAGGACCTTGATGCGCTGAAGCAATCTATTACGGATGTCAATCCGGCAATTAAGAATTTCGAGGCATCCTGTTTTGACGGCATCTACATCACAGGTGATGTGACACCGGCATATCTCGACCGGCTGGAAAACGCGCAGCGAAATCGTCCGGTCGAGGTAGAAGGGATTGTCCGTTCCCAGTTGCATTTGTCGCTGGCGCACGCTGAATAAGAGACACATTCAATGTGTTTAATCATGTTTATAGAAGAAAAGCTGTAACTGGCTCGCTTATTTGTATCCCGGTAGGTGTCCAAAGACATACAGGATCTTCTGGATGTGATTAAAAGGAATGCCTTGCTATATGAACAAAGCTTTTGTCAAAGAAACGGATTCAAATGACGAACAGGAGTATGGAAATCCTGCGCTTCCGGTTGGTTTCAAGAATTACATAACACCAGCCGGCCTGAAAGCACTGAAAGATGAATTGCTCCATTTGCTTGATGACGAGCGCCCGGAAGTGGTCCGGGTTGTTTCCTGGGCGGCATCCAATGGAGATCGCTCGGAAAATGGAGATTACATATACGGGAAACGCCGCTTACGTGAAATTGACCGCCGTATCCGGTTTCTGATCAAGCGGATTGAGGCGGCTGAGGAATTTGATCCGAGTATTCACTATGGCAATGATCAGATTTTCTTTGGTGCTACCGTGATCTACGAAAGAGAAGATGGCCAGAAAAATAGCGTGACGATTGTGGGGGTGGACGAGATTGATCCTCTGCAGGGAAAAATCAGTTGGATTTCACCTGTTGCGCGTACGCTGACCAAAGCGCGTGAAGGTGATGTCGTTACCCTCAATACGCCTGCGGGAATGGAAGAACTCGTTGTATTGGAAGTATCCTATCCTAAACCAGCCTGATCCATTCTTTTATAACGGAAGATAAAACAGCACATAATGGCTGGTTTCGTCCGTTTGATATTTGTTCCCCTATAATCCGGTAGATGAGCCAGCCCAAACACATCTTTTCTTATGTTTCTTCCCAGGCAAAAAAAGCAGGAAGAGCGTCGTTTTTGCCCATGACGCGGGAAGAGATGGCGTTGCTCGGTTGGGATGCGTGTGATGTCATCCTTGTAACAGGCGATGCCTATATTGATCATCCAAGCTTTGGCATGGCATTGATTGGCCGCTTTCTGGAAGCGCAGGGTTTTCGTGTCGGCATTATCAGTCAGCCGGACTGGCGTTCAGCGCAAGCATTTCGTGTGCTGGGCAAACCCAGACTTTATTTTGGCATCACTTCCGGCAACATGGATTCTATGGTAAACCGTTATACATCCGAACGAAAGATTCGTTCGGATGATGCCTATACGCCTGGCGGCATGGCTGGCAGCCGGCCAGATCGCGCTGTACTTGTTTATTCTCAACGAGCCAGAGAGGCTTATCCTGGGACGACCATCGTGATCGGCTCAATCGAAGCCAGTTTACGGCGAACAGCCCACTATGATTACTGGTCTGATACCGTTCGGCGTTCCATTTTGCCGGATTCCAAAGCCGACATTCTGTTGTACGGTAATGCTGAACGGGCGCTGGCGTCGCTGACGCACCGTCTTGCTGCCGAAGAGAAAATCGAAAATATCCGTGACCTAAGAGGAACGGCCTTCATGGTTTCACGGAATTGGAAACCAGCACCAAACTGGCTGGAAATAGACTCAACCCATATTGATGCGCCAGACAGAGTTGAACAGCCTAAAAATCCATATCTGAGCGATCAGGATGCCGTACCGTGTCGTAAAGCATCGGAAGAGCCGTCAGGCGAAAAAAAAATGGGTATGCAAACACCTGCCGGCAACGTGACAACCCGGCTCGAAGAAAATGCCAGAACAGTGGTTCGTTTACCTTCATTTGAAACGGTCAAGGATGATCCGATATTGTATGCGCATGCATCGCGTGTCATGCATTTAGAATCCAATCCTGGTAATGCCCGCGCTTTGGCACAGGCCCATGCGGACAGGGATGTGTGGCTCAATCCGCCCCCTTTGCCGTTGACTATGGAAGAGATGGATGGTGTTTATGGTTTGCCGTATGCGCGCGCGCCTCATCCGGCATACGGCAATAAGCGTATTCCTGCATGGGAAATGATCCGGTTTTCAGTCAATATTATGCGCGGCTGTTTTGGCGGTTGCACATTCTGCTCCATCACGGAGCATGAGGGCCGGATTATCCAAAGCCGCTCGGAACCATCCATTTTGCGGGAAATTGAAGCCATACGGGATTGTACAGAAGGGTTTACAGGGATCATATCTGATTTGGGAGGACCAACCGCCAATATGTACCGCATGAACTGCCGTGATCAAAACATCCAGCGGCTCTGCCGCCGCTTATCATGCGTTTACCCGAATATTTGCGTCAATCTGGATACGGATCACAGTAAGCTGATATCGCTTTACCGTAAGGCAAGAACCCTGCCGGGAGTGCGTAAGGTGCTCATTGGTTCCGGCCTTCGCTATGACCTGGCGGTACGTTCACCGGAATATATTCGTGAACTCGTCACGCATCACGTTGGTGGCCTGCTGAAAATTGCTCCCGAGCATACCCAGGAAAATGTGCTGTCTAAAATGATGAAACCCGGGATTGGCGTGTATGAAACATTCCGGAGAATGTTTGAGCAATACTCAAAAGAAGCGGGAAAGGCGCAGTATCTTGTGCCTTACTTTATTGCTGCCCATCCCGGGACAACGGATGAGGATATGTTAAATCTGGCTTTATGGCTGAAAAAAAATAATTTTCGGCTGGATCAGGTTCAAACATTCATGCCGACCCCGTTGGCCATGGCAACGACTATGTATCACACCCAGAAAAATCCACTGCAAAAAGTGACTGTGGATTCCAAGCCGGTTGAGACTGTCCGCAAGGGACAGACGCGCCGTTTGCACAAGGCTTTCCTCCGCTATCATGATCCGGAAAATTGGCAGATCCTGCGTGAGTGGTTACGCCGAAATGGTCGGGCTGACCTGATTGGGAATGGCCCTCATCATCTTGTTCCAGCATGGAAATCGGCACCGGTCAATGCCCGCCAGTCATCTCAAAGTAAACAAGGGAAGCCGATAGCAAAAAACAGTATGTCAGAGCCGGAAAAAAATACCAACCGGCACGGCAATACAAAAGCAGGTCAATTTGCTGCCGGCAGTCGTCACCGCAAAGGCGTACCGACCCGGTCAGGCCGAAAATAATGGAGCAGAAGGTTATTTTTTATCTTAATTATGGATTTAAAACAAAAACAAAGTAGGCTGCATCTGAAAAAAGTATGATAACGCCCTGTTTTCTGAATGAAATCCAGTAAAATAGAAATAGTTATACTGTCATTGCAATAAAACGTCAGAAGAAAACCAGATTTTTCTCCGGAAAAGGAGAAGAATTTTTTATGTCATTTTTGGGAAATCAGTGAACAATATTCGTAATTTTTCCATTATTGCTCATATCGATCATGGCAAATCGACACTTGCCGATCGCATTATCCAAATGTGTGGAGGACTTTCCGATCGTGAAATGGAAGCCCAGGTATTGGATTCTATGGATATTGAGCGCGAACGGGGTATTACCATCAAGGCACAGACAGCAGCCTTATCCTATAAAGCGAGGGATGGACAAGTCTATAACTTGAATCTGATCGATACGCCGGGGCACGTTGATTTCAGCTATGAAGTCAGTCGCTCTCTTTCAGCCTGTGAAGGTGCGCTTCTGGTAGTCGATGCTTCGCAGGGTGTTGAAGCGCAAACCGTAGCTAATTGCTATACGGCGCTTGATCTGGATGTGGAAGTATTGCCTGTTTTGAACAAAATTGATTTACCTTCAGCCGATCCGGATAATGCGCGAGTTGAGATTGAGGATGTGATCGGCCTTGATGCGTCTGAAGCCATACTCTGTTCCGCCAAGACGGGGCAGGGTGTTGAAGATATTCTCGAAGAACTCATTGCCAAAGTACCGGTTCCCAAAGGGGATCCTGAAGCGCCTTTGCAGGCGCTCATCATTGATTCGTGGTTTGACAATTATGTTGGTGTGGTTATGTTGGTCCGCATCAAAAACGGTGTTGTCCGCCCGAAAGACCGAATCCGGCTGATGGCAACCGGTTCGCAATATCAGGTTGAAAGTGTCGGCGTGTTTTCGCCGCGTTCCCAAAGCCGTGAACTGTTGTCCGCCGGTCAGGTTGGCTTCATCATTGCCGGCATCAAGGAACTCAAATCCGCTCAGGTTGGCGATACGATCACACTGGTTTCCAAACCGGCCGAGTCGCCGTTGCCGGGATTCAAAAAAGTGCAATCCCAGGTATTTGCCGGTCTTTTTCCGGTTGAATCCAATCAATATGATGCCTTGCGTGATTCACTGGAAAAGCTCAAGCTCAATGATGCGGCGCTCCAGTATGAGCCGGAAGTTTCCCAGGCGCTCGGTTTCGGGTTCCGTTGCGGTTTTCTGGGACTTTTGCATATGGAGATTGTCCAGGAGCGGCTTGAGCGCGAATTTGACATGGATCTGATTACAACGGCGCCAACCGTTGTCTATGAAGTTTTGCTGAAAAATGGGACACTCATCCAGGTCGACAATCCCTCTAAGATGCCTGAGCCGGCCGCCATCCAGGAAGTTCGTGAACCGATTGTCGTGGTTAATGTCTATGTGCCGCAGGAATATGTCGGCCCGATCATGACGCTATGTAATCAGAAACGCGGTATCCAGATGGATATACACTATCACGGCAAGCAGGTCAGGCTGGTTTATGAAATGCCGATGGCTGAAATTGTGCTGGATTTCTTTGACCGCATGAAATCGCTTTCACGCGGATATGCCTCAATGGAATACGAATTCAAGGAATATCGTCCATCGGATGTGGTCAAGGTCGATATGCTCATCAATGGTGAAAGAGTGGATGCGCTTGCTATTATTGTCCACCGTTCCAATGCCCAGTTCCGTGGACGGGCGGTAGCTGCAAAGATGCGCCAGTTGATTCCGAGGCAAATGTTTGATGTGGCGATTCAGGCAGCCATTGGTTCTACCATCATTTCGCGCGAAAACGTCAAGGCATTGAGGAAGAATGTACTCGCCAAGTGTTACGGTGGCGATATCACAAGAAAACGTAAACTCCTGGAAAAACAGAAAGCGGGTAAGAAACGCATGAAACAAGTTGGATCAGTAGAAGTTCCGCAAGAAGCCTTTCTCGCAATCTTACAAGTGGATGAGAAATGAGCTTTCAGACCATTCTCAGTAATTTTGCCCTCATTCTTTTTGTTTTAATGGTTGTGACAGGAATCATCTGGTTCCTGGACGTTTTCCATCTCTCGAAAAAACGCCGCAAGGTCGCGGACGAAGCATTGGCCGCGTGGGATGCGCGGCAAGTGCAATTACGGGCTGAAGGGATTAAGCCTGATGAAAACGGGCGGGAAGAATTAAAGCGGAAGCTGTTAAAACAGCCGGTATGGATTGAATATTCCGGCAGTTTTTTCCCGGTTATTGCCGTTGTTTTTTTCCTGCGTTCCTTCTTGTATGAACCATTCAAGATTCCGTCAAGTTCCATGTTGCCGACACTGGAGATAGGCGACTTGATCCTGGTGAACAAATACACTTATGGCATTCGACTGCCTGTCATCAATAAAAAAGTCATCAACATCAACGATCCACAACGTGGTGACCTGGTGGTGTTCAAGTACCCAAGAGATCCTTCTTTGGATTACATCAAGCGCGTTATCGGTGTTGGTGGGGACAAAGTGGTCTACCGTAACAAGCAACTCATCGTCAATGATGAAGTCGCTCAATATCAGCCCTTGCCGGATTATCTTGATACAGAGCGGCTCAGTTATTCCAGGCAGTTCGTAGAGAGAATCGGTTCGCTGGAGCGTCGCATTCTCAATGATGACAGCGCGCCATCCTATGTACCTAATCCGGACCTGTTTCCATATCGG
>Ga0082212_10002157_pt1 | contig 28982 bp, 28 predicted proteins | sample TergutNt197P3_FD_71548 | JGI IMG/M metagenome (GOLD analysis project Ga0082212, IMG submission 71548) | Neocapritermes taracua P3 segment gut microbial communities from Petit-Saut dam, French Guiana - Nt197 P3 | ecosystem: Host-associated > Arthropoda: Insects > Digestive system > Gut ...
GGCCAGGCCCTCCTGTTCCATGATCCGTTCCACATTTTCCACCACCACGATGGCGTCGTCCACCACCAGGCCTATGGCCAGGACCAGGGCCAAAAGGGAGATGGTGTTGGCCGAAAAGCCCACAGCCCACAAGACGGCGAAGGTCCCCACCAGGGAGACCGGCACCGCGACCATGGGGATAAGGGTCGACCGCCAGTGGCCCAGAAAGAGATAGACCACTCCCACCACCAGGAAGAAGGCTATGACGATGGTTTCCTGGACCTTGTAGATGGAGGCCCTGACAAAGGTGGTGGCGTCGAAGACCGTGTCATAGGCCAGGCCGGAGGGGAAGCGGCGGCTCATGTCTTCCAGGGTGGCTTCCAGGCGGTTGACCACTTCCACGGCGTTGGAGCCCGCCGACTGGCTGACCATGATGCCCGAGGCCGGCAGGCCGTTGTAAAAGGCTGTGGGGCTGTAGCCGGCGGCTCCCAGCTCCAGTTCGGCGATATCCCTAAGGCGCAACACCCCGCCGGGTCCGGTCCGGAGTACTATGTCGCCGAATTCCCCGGGGGTGACCAGGCGGCCCTGGGCGTTGAGGGTGAAGTGGAGTTCCTGCCGGCCGTTGGTCGGAGGCGCCCCCAGTTCGCCCACCACGGCCTGGATGTTCTGCTGCCCCAGGGCCCGGGTGACGTCGCCCGGGGTCAGGCCCAACTTGGCCATGCGGGCCGTATCCAGCCAGGCCCTCATGCTGTAAGGGCTGCCGAAATTAACGACGTTGCCGACCCCGGGAATGCGGGATATCTCGTCCACCACGTTCGAGGTGACCCAGTTGGCCATGGTCAGCTTGTCGAGGCTGCCGTCCGGGGAGAAGAAGGAGATGGCCTTGAGCATGCCGGAGTGGCTCTTGTCCACGCTCAGGCCCACGCGGGTGACCTCTTCCGGCAGGGACGACTCGACCTTCTTAAGCCGGTTCTGCACATTGACCATGTTCATGTCCGGGTCGGAACCGATCTCGAAGGTCACGGTCAGGGTGTAGTTGCCGTTGCCCGAGGACTGGCTGGCCATGTAAAGCATCCGGTCCACGCCGTTGACGGCCTCCTCGATGGGCTGGGCCACCGCGCTTTCCAGGGTCTCGGCGCTGGCCCCGAGGTAGATGGCCCGCACGTTGACCTGGGGGGGCACGATGTCCGGGAACTGGGTGACCGGAATATTGACCAGGGCGATGAGGCCGGCTATGCTGATGATAAGGGACACCACCACCGCGAAGCGCGGCCGGTCGATGAAAACCTTGGAAATCATTTATCGCCCTCGCCGGCAGGCTGATCCGGGGTCTTGGGCTCCGCGCCTCCCTCAGGCGGGGCCGGGCTCACCGGCGCGCCCGGCCGGAGGGTCGCGCCGCCGCTCATCAGGCCCTTGACCACGATCTTGTCCCCGGCGGCCAGGCCCTCCTTGACAAAGTAGTCCCGGTCGGTCTCATCCCGTTCCAGGGCCACCGGCCGCCTTTCCGTGGTCCAGCCGCCCGTTTCGGGGTCCTGCCGGGGGGCCAGGACATACTGTCCTTCGGCATCGGTCAGCACCGCCTCCTTGGGGACCGCCAGCCGGATCCGGGGCCTGGCGCTCTCCAGGATGGCGGTGACGATCTGGCCCGGGCGCAGAAGCCCTTCCGGGTTATTGAAACTGGCCTTGAACTTGACGGTGTCGGTCTGGGGGTCGACCGTGGGCGCCATGTAGGCCAGCCGGCCGATTTGGGGATAGAATGTTTCCGGGGCCAGCCTCAGGCGCACCTGCCAGTCGCCGGGGCCGGAGGTTTCGCCGAGGATCCCGGACGCGGTGAGGAGCCGGCTGGACAGGCCGAAAACGGCCAGTATGGGATCGGTCGAAACCACGGTCGCCAGGATACCGCTTTCCGGGCCCAGGAGGCTGCCTTCGGAATAGGGCGTGTCGCTAATGCGGCCCGTGAACGGAGCCCGGATGGTCGCGTAATCAAGGTTCAACTGGGCCTGGATCTGGCGGGCCCTTGCGATCAGGACCTGGGCCTCGGCCACCTCGAAGACGGCCTTGGCGGTGTCAAAATCGCTCTTGGTCGAGGTGTTCTTCTGGAACAGATCCCGGATGCGGTTGAAATCCAGCGTGGCCCGGTCGTATTGGGCCTGGGCGGAGATCACCTCGGCCTGGGCCATGTCCAAAAGCGCCTGGTATTGGTCGGGCTCGATCTGGAACAGGACCTGGTCTTTCACCACCGGGTCGCCGGCGCTGAAATTCCGGCGGCGCAGAAAACCGCTGACCCTGGCTTTGAGGTCCACGCTGAGGTCGGCTTCCATCTGGGCCACGAATTCCGAGGATTCGGCCAGGCTCATGGCCCGGACCTCTCCCAGGACGACCGTTTGGGGCGGCATATTGAAGGGCGGAGGCTGGCGCCGCCCGGCCAGTATGGTCACGAGGGCCAGGGCGACGATGCCCGCGGGGATGAGCACGAAGTAACTCGGTTTTATTCGGACGTGATGATGGGAAGCATCGGACATGGCTTATCCTCGCGGGCGGTCCGGCAATAATTAAGGCGCCTTGCTATGAGCGCCTGTCCTGACCGCTGGTCGATTGTTGTTTTGCGCGCCGTTCGGGAAGGCCTTCCCCGGTCGGCCGCATCTCCGGCTTCCGGCCGGCTTTGGGGAGACCTCAAACAGTCGGCACGGCCGTTTGCCCCGGGCCTTTGGGGAGGTTCTGGACATCGCCCGGGCCCTGGTAGTTTATGGGGTCCACCTTCAGGGCCCGCATCTTCTGGATTATGTATTCGGGGCGCTGGCCCAGAAGATCGGCCACCCGTTCCAGATCGCCCCGGCAGCGGGACATGGCCGCTATCATCTGGTGGCGTTCGGCTTCCCCGATAAGGGCGGGGACCGTGACGTCCTGGGTCATGAAGCTGTCGGAGGACAGGCGCAGATGGGCCGGCAGGTCTTCCAGGACCACCCGGCCGTTGCGGTTGAAGAGAACCATGAGCCCGGCCTCCATCTTGAGCTCGGTGAGGTTGCCCGGCCAGTTATAGGCGCGGAGACATTCCATGGCCCCGGGGTCCACTCCTTCGAAATAGACGCCGATATCCCGGGCGGCCCGGCCCAGGAAGACGTTCAGGAAAGTTTCCAGGTCGTCCTTGATCTCCCTTAAGGCGGGCATGGAGATGGTCATGCCGTTGAGGCGCAGATAGAGGTCTTCCCGGAATTGGCCGGTTTCGACCAGAGCAGTCAGGTCGGCGGAGGTGGAACTGATTATCCTGAGATCCACCGCCTTGCCCCGGCGGGCGCCGACAGGGAAGAAGAGCCCTTCCACCAGGGCCATCAGGAGAAATTTCTGGGCCGACGGGGGCAGATATTCCACATGGCGCAAAAAGAGGGTGCCGCCGTCGGCCAGTTCCACCAGGCCGGTCCGGCTTTCGGAATTGGGAATATGGGTCATGCCGAAGAGGGTGGCTTCTATTTCCCCCGGGGGAAGGCTCGCCAGGTTCACCGACACCAGCCGCCCGCCCTTGCGCGGGCTGGCTTCGTGTATGTAGGTGGCCATGACGGATTTGCCGGTGCCGGTTTCACCGTGGATCATGACGGAACCGGAGCCGGCTGCGGCCTGCATGGCCGTGGAGAAGACTATCTTCACCGTGGTGTTGTGGGTGGACAGGATGAAGTCGGTGGACTTGGAGGGTTTCTCCTCATGGAGGTTCTTGCGGGTGCCGGCCAGGTCGGCCACGGCCGGGCTGATGATGGTCAGCATGGCGGCGAAAGCCTTCATGTCCTGGAGGGTGAACTTGCGGTCATGGTTTTCCAGGTACATCAGTCCCACGGCCTCCTGGTCGGCCTGGACAGGCCCCAGGAGGGATGGCTGGTCGATGAACGCGACGTGCCGGTTTCGGTCGTGGAAGGTCAATTCGCTGATGCAGGAAGGCCACAGGACGGCCTCCCGGTTCTTTATCACCCGGTTGAAGGGCGTCTGGCCCAGGAGGAGATGCTTGTCGTCATGGGAGGCCAGAAGCGAGATCAGGCGGCGGGCCGGAGGCCTGGTCGGCCACAACAGGGACATGAAGGTGAGGCCGAAACGGTCCTGGATATACTTGAGGATGACCGTCTCTATCTCTTCGGGGTTGGCGCACTGCAGCAGTTGGTGGGAAAGGACCATCAGGGCCGGCATATCTTCCGGGGCCGCCTCCGCGGCCGCCTGGCCGGCCGGGGCGCTCGCCATCCCGGTTACGGATTCATAGAGATCCGCGATGATGAGGGCGGAAGGGGCCGGGCCGATGATGACCGAAAGCCCGGGCTCGAAGATGAACAGTTCCTGGCCGATCTTTATGGTGTCGTAAGGTTCCAGGGGGGTCTGGACCGTGATGGGCTGATCGTTGACCAGGGTGCCGTTGGTGCTGCCGAGGTCGTTGATGAAGTATTTTTCGTCCGTCCGGGAAATTTCGGCGTGCTGACGCGAGGAGCTGCGGTCGAAGATTATGAGGTCGCACTCCGGAGCCCGGCCCAGAATCGTCCGCTGGCCCAGTTGATAGCGAAAGCCGAGTTTGTCTTCCCTGAATGCAAAAATCTCAGCCATTAGCCCACCTGCTTTTAGAGGACAGCGGATTCCTCATATTGTGACAAAAAAAAGGCTGACTGTCAATCGGCTATTTGCCTGAATATTTCCCTTACCGCCGCCGCGGCTTCCGGGGAATTTTTGTAAACGCTCACGGACTTCCGGTCCGCTTCTATGATGGAATCGGCGAAGGGCAGAAAGCCCAGGACCTCCAGGGCGCCCAGTTCCCGGCGGATAAAGTCCTCGTCGCCCTGGTTCCTGATTTTGTTCCCCACGGCCGAGACCCGCCTGAGGTGGAGGTCGGCGCCCAGGCGCTCCACGGCCCGGGCCGTTTCCAGGGATCGCTGTCCCGGCTCAACCACCACGATGAGATGGTCCACCCCCGAGGCCGTGGCCCGGCCCAGGTGTTCCAGCCCCGCTTCCATGTCCATGATGATCACTTCGTCCCGGGCCAGGACCAGGTGCATGATGATGTTCTTGAGCATGGTGCTCTCAGGGCAGATGCAGCCTCCGCCGCCCTTTTTGACCCCGCCGAGGGTCATGAACCTTATGCCGTCGACTTCCCGGGCCAGGCTGTCCGGCAGGTCGTCCACCTTGGGGTTTATGGTGAACATGGAACCGTAGGTGCCCGGCTGGGAGCCGGTGCGCTCGGCCACCAGTTCCTTCATTTCCGAAATGGGGGTCACTTCCCGAAGGTCGGGATAGCCCAGGGCGGCGGCCAGGTTGGCGTCGGGATCGGCGTCTATGGCCAGGACCTTTTTGCCGTTTTCCTTGAAAAGATGGGCCAAGGTGGCGGAAAAAGTGGTCTTCCCCACGCCGCCTTTGCCGGAAACCGCGATTTTCATTTCGTTTCTCCCAGGTTTCTGGCCGCGCCCATGAGCCGGTAAACCAGGGCCGAGCCGAGCCAGGCGATGTCCTCGTTGGACAGATAGGAGGCGATGACCGGGTCGAAGAGCACCTGCCCCGAGCTTTCGAATTCTTCATCGCCCAGGTGGACAAGGACCGCCAGGTTCAGGTGGGGCAGTACCCGGAAGCGGCCGGCCTCGTCGCCCAGGCCGGGGGCCGGCTCCCCGCCCAGGGCTGTTATGGCCTTGGTCAGGAGCCCGGGGGCCCGGCCGAAAGTCTTGGCCAGGGGGACGATGGCCCGGCTGTGGAATGCCTGGGTGTAAAATTCGCCCCCCGGGATCTGGCGATAGGCCACCAGTTGCCCGGTGGGCCGGTCCCCGGAGGCGCCGTTGAGGTAGTGCAGCACCAGGACGGCATCGGTCAGGCTGAACTCTTCGCCCGGCTTGGAGTCCCGCCAGGTCACGGCCAGGTCCGGGCCGGTGACGAGGACCTGGCGGCCGAAAAAATCCAGTTGAAAGCCGGCCGGGGCGGACAGGGCGGTGGCTCCGGCGGCCTCGGCCACCTGGTTGAAGTCCTTGGCCGCCAATTCTTTGGCGGCCAGAAGGCAGGCATTTTTGAAATCGTCGACCCGCATAGTCGCTCCTTAAAAAAGCGGCGGCGGCGCCTTTCTCAAGGCGCCGGCCGCCGCCGGGGAAGAAAGGGGGCCGGCCGGTCAGCCCTCGGCCTGGTTTTCCTCGTGGATGTAATTGATGATGGTCTCCAGGACATTATCCACTTCGCTGGCCGCCACCTGGCAGGTGGCCACGGCCTCATGGCCGCCGCCGCCGAAGTGGAGGGCCACGGAGCCGAGATTGGCCCGGCTGGTGCGGTTCAGGATGCTGTTGCCCATGGCCAGGACAACATTCTGCTTTTCCCTGCCCCAGGTGACGTGGATGCTGACCTTGCATTCCGGGAACATGGAGTAGACCAGAAAGCGGTTACCGGCGTAAATGTTCTCCTCTTCCCGGTAGTCGATGATCAGGACATCGCCCACCATCTTGGTGCAGCGCTGGAGCATATTTTTGAAAAGGGCGTCCTGCTCGAAATAGAGGTCCACCCGCTCCTTGACGTCCGATATGCGCAGAATGTCGGCCGCGGTCATGGTCCGGCAGGCTTCGATGAGTTCCAGCATCAGTTGATAGTTGGAGATGCGGAAATCGTGGAAGCGGCCCAGGCCGGTGCGGGGATCCATGAGGAAACCGATGAGGATCCAGTCTTTGGGATATTCGATCTCGCCCTTGGTCAGGCTGGCGCTGTCGACCTTGTCCACGGCCTCCATCATGGGGTTCCAATGGTCCGGGAAACGGGAGGCGCCGCCTAGGTAATCATAAATGACCCGGGCGCAGGACGGGGCCACCCGCGACATTCCCCGGTAGGAGATCGCCCCCAGTCTTTCCCCTTCGCTGGTGTGGTGGTCGAACCACATGCCGCAGCCTTGCACGTAGGGCACGTTGGCCAGGATGTCCTGGCTGGTGATTTCAACAATGCCCTCCTGCAGGTCCTTGGGGTGGGCGAATTGATAGGAATCGATCAGGCCGGCCTCTTTAAGCAGAGCCGCGCAGGCCAGGCCGTCAAAATCCGAACGAGTCACCAGGCGCATATTACCCTCTCCGTGGCTTGATAAGGCTTTTCGGCCCCTTGGAGGGGCCGCCGATTGAAGAACCGCCGTCAGTTTCTTCCCAATTGAGTCATGATAGTTCAAATTTCGGCCCCTGTCAATCAGGGCCGGCTTCCGGGATGGCCCGGAAAGGGGAAGGCTCTTGTGCCGGCCCGGGGTTTTATGTTAAAATTACCGAGGTTTTTACGGAGGGTCCCATGCCTGTTTCCACCATAAAGGACGCCCTGGAAGATATTCGCGCCGGTCGCATGATCATCCTGGTGGATGATGAAAACCGGGAAAACGAGGGCGATCTGGTCCTGGCCGCGGAAAAAGTGACCCCGGAAGCCGTGAACTTCATGGTCACCCACGCCCGGGGGTTGGTCTGTCTGGCCTTGACCTCGGAAAAGGTGGACGAGCTGGGGCTGCCCCAGATGTCCTCCTTCAACCAGTCGCCCTTTCAGACCGCTTTCACCGTCTCCATCGAGGCCCGGGAGGGCGTGACCACCGGGATCTCGGCCGCGGACCGGGCCACCACCATTTTGGCGGCCGTCCGCGAAGGGGCCGGCCCCCGCGACCTGGTGGTGCCCGGACATATCTTTCCCTTAAGGGCCCGGCCCGGGGGCGTCCTGGCCCGCGCCGGCCAGACCGAGGGTTCGGTCGATCTGGCCCGTCTGGCCGGCTTGAATCCGGCCGGGGTCATCTGCGAGGTCATGAATGAGGACGGCACCATGAGCCGGATGCCCGACCTGGAGCGGTTCGCGGACCGGCACGGACTGAAGATAGTCACCGTGGCCGACCTCATCGCCTACCGCCTGGCCAACGAACGGCTGGTGGACCAGGTCGCCCGCACCAAATTGCCCACCCCCTGGGGGGAGTTTGATCTGTCGGTCTATGCCAGCCGCCTGGGCGGCGCGGAATATGTGGCCATGACCGCCGGGAATATCCCGGAGGGGGGGGCGGTCCTGGTGCGGGTCCACTCCCAGTGTCTCACCGGGGACACCCTGGGTTCCCTGCGCTGCGATTGCGGGGAACAGCTCCACGAGGCTTTGCGCCTGATCCAGGAGTCCGGCCGGGGCGTCCTGCTCTATGTCCCCCAGGAGGGCCGGGGCATCGGCCTGGTCAACAAGATCAAGGCCTACGCCCTTCAGGACCAGGGCTGCGACACGGTGGAGGCCAACCGGGCCCTGGGGTTTGCCGACGACCTGCGCGATTACGGCCTGGGCGCCCAGGTGCTGCGGGATCTGGGCGTGGTCGAAATGAGGCTTCTGACCAATAACCCGGCCAAAATAGTCGGCCTGGAGGGATACGGCCTGAAAGTGGCGGAACGGGTGCCCATTGAAGTCGCGCCCCGGCCGGAAAATTTGGACTATATGAAGACCAAGTGCCAGAAGATGGGCCACGCCCTCCATCTGGAAGATGATAATTAGCGCTTATTTGAAAGCGCCGCAAAAGGGGAGGCCTTAAATGGCGACAGGTGAGGCGAGCGGCCCGAACAGGGTTTTGGAAGGGCAGCTGAGCGCCCGGGGTCTTAAAATGGCCCTGGTGGTGAGCCGGTTCAACGATTTTCTGACCAGGCGCCTTTTGGAGGGCGCCCTGGATGCCTTAAGGCGTCATGGGGCCGAAGACGACGATCTGGTCGTGGTGTGGACCCCGGGGTCTTTTGAACTGCCCCTGGCGGCCAAAAAACTGGCTGAATCCGGCCGTTACGACGCCATAGTGGCCCTGGGGGCCATAATTCGGGGGTCCACGCCCCATTTCGAATATGTGGCCGGCGAGGTGACCAAGGGTCTGGCCCAGGTCTCCCTGGCTTCCGGTCTCCCGGTGGCCTTCGGAGTCCTGACCTGCGACACCATTGAGCAGGCCGTGGAGCGGGCCGGGACCAAGTCCGGCAACAAGGGTTTCGACGCGGCCCTGACGGCCATGGAAATGGCCGATCTGCTCCGGGCCCTGGACCGGGTTTGATGGCGGCGGACCCGCCTCTCGGGCCTCCTCCCGGCCCGGCCCGACGAGGGCCGGGCTCCCGTCGCCTGGCCCGGGAACTGGCTTTAAGGCTCCTTTTCCAGCGCGATCTGGAAGGCGGTTTGCCGGAGGCCACGGCTGAGACCTTTGAAGCCGCCTTCAGCCCGGAAAACGACCCGGAGAACGCCCTGGAACTGTCGGCCCGGGAATTCAGACGGGCCTGGCCTCTGGCCCGGGAACTGTTTTTCGGGGTCGCCGCCGCCCAGGCCGGGCTGGACGCCGAGATAGGCCGGGCCGCGGTCAACTGGACCCTGGCCCGAATGTCCCCGGTGGACCGCGGCCTGATCCGGCTGGCCTATTACGAGATGCTCCACCGCGGCGATATCCCGGCCCGGGTCAGCCTCAACGAAGCCCTGGAGATCGCCAAGAGCTACGGTGACGACGATTCGGTGGCCTTCATCAACGGGATCCTGGATTGCCTGCTGCGCGGCCTGGCCGCCCCGGCCTGAACCTTCGCCTCCCCGGAGGGGATAAAGACCTCGATACATGATTCAAACCTGTCACGGCCGCCTTCTGATCGTCACGGGCCTTTCCGGGTCGGGCAAGAGTACCGTCCTGAAGGCCCTGGAGGACCTTGGCTATCTGGCCATAGACAACCTCCCCGTGGACCTCCTGTCCAAGTTCCTGGCCCTGCGCAAGGAGAGCGGGGGCTTCATCCGCCTGGCCGTGGGCATGGACGCCCGGGAGCCGGAATTGGCCCGCCAGTTCGAGGACCGCTTCAGGGAGGCCCGCGACCTGGGCTATGAACTCAGCCTTCTGTTCATCGATGCGGCCGAGGAAGTCCTGGTCAAGCGTTTTTCGGAAACCAGGCGGCCCCACCACCTGGCCCCTTACGGTGATCTGGTGGCGGGCATCAGGGCCGAGCGGGACCATCTGCTCCCCTTGCGCGAGGTGGCCGACGAGGTCATAGACACCAGCGCCCTGAAGGCCGGGGCTTTGAGGGAACTGGTCATGGACCGCTTCAGTCAGGAGGGCGCCAGCCGGTCCATGTCCGTGGAGATACTCTCCTTCGGCTTCAAGAACGGCCTGCCCCCGGAGGCCGACCTCATGGTGGACGTGCGCTTCCTGCCTAATCCCTTCTATCATGACGAACTGCGCGCCTTGGACGGCCGCGACCCGGCCGTCAGCGACTTCGTGATGGGCGCCCCGGAAACGGAGGGCTTTCTGAGGCGCTTTTCGGCTCTCCTGGATTATCTCCTGCCCCTGTATCGGAAGGAGGGCAAGTCCTATCTGACCATAGCGGTCGGCTGCACCGGCGGCCAGCACCGCAGCGTGGCCGTGGCCGAGGCCCTCAAGGCCGCCCTGAGCCTGGCTTTCGACGGGCCGCTGACGCTGCGGCATCGCGATATTTTACGAGGTGTTCCGGCATGATTGGTCTGGTCATAGTTACCCACGGTTCCCTGGGCCAGGAGCTCCTGAGGACGGCTGAATTCATCATCGGCGGCCTGGAAGGCTGCCTGCCCGTTTCCATAGACAGCGTCCGCAGCCCGGAATCCCTGCGCGAGGCCGTGGGCGCGGCCATAGAGGCCCTGGACAAGGGGGCCGGGGTGCTCGTCCTGACCGATATGTTCGGGGGCACCCCTTCCAACATCAGCCTGTCCTTTCTGGCCGAGGGCCGGGTGGAAGTTCTTTCCGGCGTCAACCTGCCCATGCTGCTGAAAGCCGTGCAGCTCCGGGAAAGGTCCCTTTTGTCCGAAGCCGCCCAAGCCATAGGCGAATACGGCCGCAAGAGCATCAACGTGGCCGGGGAACTTCTGGGCCAGGGGTGCGGGTCTTGAATTCCGAGGGAAGAGGCTGACAGTGACCCTGGTCTGGTCCCGCGTGGACTCCAAGCTCATACACGGCCAGATAGCCGCGGCCTGGGTGCCCCATCTCGGGGCGGAGGTCATAGTCGTGGCCGACGGCGACACGGCCGGCGACCCCCAGGCCCAGAGGATCATGCGCCTGGGCCTGCCGCCGGAAATCAGCCAGGCCCACTTCCGTCCCTTGCCGGGCCTGGCCGGGTTCCTGGCCGGCCCCGAGCTGGCTGAAAAACGCGTCCTGTTGATTTTCAAGAGCCTGGCTGGCGCCCTGGAGGCCGCCGAGGCAGGCCTGGAACTTAAGGAACTGAACCTCGGCAACCAGTTGGACCGGCTCTCCCGCGAGGAGGGCCAGCGCCTGGCCGAAACCTTTTTCGCCCGTCGGGAGGAACTGGCCTTGCTGGCCCAGCTTTCCCGCCGGGGCCTTAAGGTCGTTATCCAGTCCGTGCCGACCGCCAAAAGCGTCAAGTGGCGGCCCCAGGGGAGCCGGTGATGTTGCCCGCCCCGTCCTTCCCGGCCTCTTTTACCGGCCTGGTCCTGGTGGGCGCCCTCCTGAACCTCGACCGGCAGGCCTTCGGGTCGTTCATGATGAACCGGCCCCTGGTGGCCGGCCTGGTTTTGGGTTTGGCGGCGGGCCGGGTCGATTTCGGGGTCTGGCTGGGCCTTTCGGTCGAACTTTTGTGGCTGGCCGTCCTGCCCCTGGGCGGCCAGATCATACCCAACGCCGGCCTGGCCGTCAGCGCGGCCTTCATAGCCTGGGAGCAAAGCGGGTACGCCCCGGCCACTGATATGTGGACGGTGAACTGGCTCGACCAGGCCGCCCTGGTCATAGCCTTTCTGACCGTGCCGGTGTGGGCCAGGGTCATGGGTCTGATCGACCTGCTCTGCCGCCGGCTCGTTCCGCCGGTCCTGGCCCGGATCCGGGCCGACCTGGACGGGGATAGGGAGCCGCATTTCCTGCGGCGCAACCTCTACGGCCTGTTCATCAACCTGGCGCTGTCCGGCGCGGTTTTGGCCGCCGTGGCCCTGGCCGGCACCCAGATCATCAGGGCGGCGGTGACCTTCACGCCCCAGAGCGTGCTTTTGAACCTGGGCTTCATCTTCAAGTTCCTGCCCTTCATGGGCCTGTTGGGCATGGCCGTGTTTCTTGAATCCAGGTCTTTTCCCTTTTACCTTGGCGGCCTGTTGGCCAGCCTCCTGGCCCTGAGCGCCGTCTGAGAGAGATGACGCCCCCTCCGCCCTCCTTCAAACTGGCGCGTCTGACCGTGGCGGATTTGGACGAGGTGCGGAAACTGGAGAGCCTGGCTTACGCCCGGCCCTGGACCGAGTCCCATTTCCGGGGTGAATTCGCCCGCCCCTTCACCCTGGCCCTGGGGCTTAAGACAGGCCGGCTGATCTTCGGCCCTCCGCCGATCCTGGCGGCCCACTGTTTTTTCTGGCTTCTCGGGCCGGAGATCCACCTTCTGAATCTGGCCGTGAGGCCGGAATACCGAAGGCGGGGTCTGGCTCGGCGCCTCATGCGGGCCATGCTGGCTCTGGGTCGCCGGGCCGGGGCCGAGACCGTCCTCCTGGAAGTCCGCTCCGGTAATGTGGAGGCCCTGGGGCTCTACCAGGCCTCCGGTTTCGCGGTCACGGGCCGGCGGCCCGGCTATTACGAGGACGGCGAGGACGCCCAGCTTATGACCCTGGATCTGGTTTGAAACAGGAGCCTATCGTCAAGTGGCTGACACCATTTTAATAGTCGACGACGAAAAAGAGATCCGGCGGGCCGTGGGCGGCCTTTTGGGGGACGAGGGCTATCTGGTGGCCCAGGCTTCCTCCGGTCCGGAGGCCCTGGAAAGGCTGGATGAGGCGACGCCGGAAGTGGTCCTTCTGGACCTGTGGATGCGCGACGCCGAAGAGGGTTTCGATATCCTCGGCCGCATCCGGGAGGACTACCCGGGTCTGCCGGTGGTGGTCATCTCCGGCCACGGCAATATCGAAACTGCTGTCCGGGCCGTCAAGCTGGGAGCTTACGATTATATTGAAAAGCCCCTGTCGGCCGAAAAATTGCTTTTGACCGTGGAGCGGGCCCTAAGCCATCACCGTCTGGCCGCCGAGAACCAGATACTCAGGACCCGCTCCGGCCAGGGCCCGGCCATGACCGGCCAGAGCCCGGCCATGAAAGAACTTCTGCGGGCCATAGAGGTGGTGGCCCCCACTCCGGCTTCGGTCCTAATCACCGGGGAGAACGGGGTGGGCAAGGAACTGGCGGCCCGGGCCGTTCACCGGCTCTCCCAGAGGGCCGACCGGCCCATGGTGGAGGTCAATTGCGCGGCCATTCCCGAGGAGTTGGTGGAGAGCGAATTGTTCGGCCATGAAAAGGGCGCCTTCACCGGGGCCACGGCCAGGAAGAGGGGCCGGTTCGACCAGGCCCACAATTCCACCCTGTTTCTGGACGAGATAGGCGACATGAGCCTCAAGACCCAGGCCAAGATACTGCGGATACTCCAGGAGCAGAGATTCGAGCGGGTCGGCGGGGTCAATACCATCCGGGTGGATGTCCGCATCATCGCCGCCTCCAACAAGAACCTGGAGGAGGAGATCGAACGCGGCCGTTTCCGGGCCGATCTCTATTACCGGCTGAACGTGGTGGGCCTTAAAGTGCCGCCTTTAAGGGAGAGGGTTTCGGACATCCCCGCCCTGGCCGCCGAGTTTCTGGCCTCCTATACCCGGGCCAACAACCTGGGGGCCAAGACCATATCCGAAGGGATGATGCGCGAGCTGGCCGGCCGCCCCTGGCCCGGCAATGTCCGGGAACTTAAGAACACCATCGAGCGCCTGGCCATCATGACCTCCGGGCCGGTCATCGGCCCGGAGGGCGGAGCCCGGGCCGGAGTCGGCGCTCCGGCCGCCCCGGACGGGGCCGGCGATTTCCTGGACCTGCCCTTCCGGGAGGCCCGGGCGGAATTTGAGCGCCGTTATTTCCGCGGCCAATTGGAGCGCCACGGCCTGAACGTGACCCAGACCGCCGAGGCCGTAAATTTGGACCGCACCAGCCTTCACAAGAAGCTCAAGGCCCTGGGCCTGAAGGTTTGACAAGGAGGAGCGCCGGCGTGAACCTGATAAAGAATTTCAACCTGTCCGGCAAGGTCATGGACGTTTACGACAAGCTGGAGCAGGCCGGCATCACCAACTGGCCGGTCCAGGCCGCCGCCCTGTCCTACTATTGCCTTTTGGGCCTGGTGCCCCTTTTGGCCCTGTGCTTCACCGTGGCCAAAAGTTTCGGCCTGGAGGCGGCCCTGGCCGAAGCCATCAATCGCTATGTGGAATTCGCCGCCCCGGAAGTCCAGGACTATATCTTCGCCCGTCTCAAAACTTTCGCCGACAACCTCATCAGCAACTACTCCGGCAGCGTCATGGCCTTCGTGGCCCTGGGGCTCATTTTCTGGTCCGGCTACCGGCTCCTTATGCTCATGGAAACGGTCTTCGGCGAAATTTTCGGCTTTCATCCGCCCCGCCGGGTCATCCACCGTCTCCTGGATTATTTCACGGTCCTGGTCATCATGCCGCTTTTGCTGATGGCGGCCGTGACCATCAACATCTTCTTCACCGGCCTGAGCCACCGCAACTGGGCCATGCCCTTCGGCCTCGATCCGACGGGTCTGATCTCATTTTTCGTCATCGCCTTCCCCTATCTCATGTGGTGCCTGGTTCTGAGCTGGACCTACGCCTATTTCAGCCGCGGCCTGGTGCACTGGATGGAGTGCCTGGCCGGCGGATTGATCACCGGCCTGATATTTCAGCTTTTCCAGACCTTCTACCTGAAGATAATGTTCGACCTGTCCGATTACAACGCCATCTACGGCAGCTTCGCCCTGGTGCCCCTCTTGCTGATCGGCCTGTATATAAGCTGGCATATGGTACTGGGCGGCGGGGAACTGACCCGCCGTTTTTCCGACTTCCTGACCACCGGCCGGGGCTTTTTCCGGCTGATCCCCCCGGCCACCTGGCAGGGCACCCTGGAGCTTTCGGCCCGGGTCCTGGATGAAATCGCGGCCAATTTCCAGGCCGAGCCCCTGGGCCGCCCGACCCCTTTCCGGCAGCTCTCCCGGAGCCTTAAAACCCCCATGCCGGTTTTGGGCTCGGTCGTCAACCGGCTGCTCCATGCCGGTCTTATTCTGCGCATCTCCGGTCCGGGTTCGGAACCAGGGCCGGCCTTCATACCGGCCGGCCGTCCCTTGGCCGGTGACTGCGCCCGGGAGGCTCTGGAAAAAGACCTCCTGACCGTCCTGTGATCCCGGGGCCGAAGGCCTATATATTCCTGGGCGGCGATTTCGAGCCGCCCCCGGATTGGCCGGCCCGGCCCGGCCCGGCCGACCTGGTGGTCGGGGCCGACGGCGGAGCGCGGCACCCGGCCGCCCTGGGCTGGCCGGTCCAGGCCCTGGTGGGCGATTTCGATTCTCTGGGCCAGGCTTCCCGCGCGGCCCTGGCCGCGGCGGGGGCGGAGATATTCCGCCATCCCGCGGCCAAGGACGAGATAGATTTTGAACTGGCCCTGGCCCTGGCGCGGGAGCGTGGCTTTAAGGATATCGATGTTCTGGGCGCTCTGGGGGGGCGCTGGGACATGACTTTCGGCAATATTTTTCTGTCCGCGGCCCCGGAGTTCGCCGCCCTAAAGATCCGCTTCCGCCAGGGCCCCTGGAACCTGTTCCTAGTCCGGGGGCCGGCTGAATTAGCCATTGAGGGGGCCCCCGGCGATTTGCTGTCCTTATTGCCCTGGGGAGACGATGTTCGGGGGATCGGCCTAACCGGCTGTCTCTACCCCTTGGACCGGGAGACCCTTCCGGCCGGCCGGTCCCGGGGCCTCAGCAACGAGCTGACCGGGCCATCCGCCGGCCTCGTTTTCGACGCCGGGACTCTCATCGTAATGCATCGGGCCGGGCTGAACCTTTTTCAGTGACTCCGGCCGGGGAATGGTGCTAAAGTGGCTGGTATGAACCTGGGCTTGTTATGTTCCAACGAATGTCCTGAACTGGCGGCAGTCATTGAGGCTGTGGCCGCCGGCCGCCTGCCGGCCGATATCCGGATAGTCATCTCCGACCGCCAAAGCGCGGCCCTGTCCCAGGCCCGTTCGGCCGGGTTCTATGGGGTCTTCATCCCCCGCGCCCCCTTTCATGACAACCGCGACGGCTTTGAACGCCGCCTGGTCGAGGTTTTGGACCAGGCCGAAGTCCGGTTGGTCGTCCTGGCCGGCTACGAACGGGAAACCGGGCCTGTGCTGGCCGGGGCCTTCCCCGGCCGGATCTTCGGCCAAGGCCTGGGGCCGGAGGAACTGGTCGGCCGGCTCGCGGAAAATATCCGGGCCGGTTTGCTCACCCTGGTTGAGGACCCGGAGCAGGCATCCGGAGGGCGGCCATGAAAAAAAAGAGCCGCGGCTCTCCCGTCCCGGCCGGTCCGTCGGCTTTCAACCCGGCCTTCTCCGGCTTGGCCGGCCTGAAGAATAGCCTTCGGCCATCGGTTCCGGCCGCGGGCCCGGGTCTGTCCCCGGCGGTCCCGCCGCCGGCCGCGCCGGTTCCCCCCGTCGCGGACGAAGCCCTCTTCCGGGCGGAAATGGCCGATGTCACCCCCCTGACCCCCAAAGCCGTCTCCAGGCGCCTGAAGGAAGCTCCGCCCCCCCGGGCCTGGCCAACGCCCCGGATGCCCGATGAGGATATCGAGGCCCTGCGCAGCCTGGCCGACCTGGTCAGCGGCCGGGCCGAATTCGACCTGACCCACACGGCGGAATTTGTGGAAGGTCAGACCAGGGGGCTGCCGCCCACCCTTATGGAGCAGCTTCGGGCCGGGCGCATACCTTTTCAGGACCACCTGGACCTCCACGGCCTGACCCTCACCCAATCCGAGGCGGCCGTGACCCGTTTCATCCTGGATTCCGTGGCCAAGGGCCGGCGTTCGGTCCTTCTCATCCACGGACGGGGCCTGGGGTCGCCCGATGGGGTGCCGGTGATCAAGCCCCATTTGGAAAATTTGCTCCTTCACGGCCCGGCCCGGAAATACATCCTGGCCTTCACCACGGCCCGGCCCGTGGATGGGGGCCTGGGGGCCAGCTATGTCCTTCTGCGGGGCTGAATAATGGATCCAAATCCCCTTGACCGTCCCATGACCTTCGACGGTTTTTTGGAGGGCGAGAGCAACCGCCTGGCCCGGCTGGCCTTGGCCGACCTGGCCGGGGGCCGGGCCGCCTGGGGCGTTCGGAGCCTCATGCTGACCGCCCCCGGCCCCTGGGGCAAGACCCATCTTCTGACCGCCCTGGCCCATCGGCTTTCTGAAACCGGGGGCCGGCCCGGGCTGGTACTGGAGGCGGGAGCCGAGGCGCGGTGGCCAACGGATTGGCCGGAGGAGACCTTGGTCATTGTGGATGATGTCCACCTTTTGGCCGCACGGCCGGATCTTCAGCAGCGTCTCATCCAGGTTTTCGACGCCGGCCCGGCCCGGCGGCCCGGCCTGGTCTTCAGTGCCCCGGCCCCGCCGGTCCGCTTGGGCGGCCTGTCGGACCCGCTCCGGTCCCGGCTGGGAGGAGGGCTGGTCCTGCCCCTGGGCGGGCCGGAATATGAGCTTATGTTGGCTCTGGCCGAGCGCCGGATAGGGGAGTTGGGTCAGTCCTGGCCCCCGGAATTACCGGCCGCCCTGGTCCGCCGGGCCGAGGGGGATCCCCGCCGGCTATTGGGCCTGGTGGAGACCCTACATTTCATCGTCAGCCGGGCGGCTTTAAGCCCGGCCGAGGCCCTGGCCCGCCTGGGCCCGGCCGAAAGCGCTGCTGATAGGGCCTCGGCCGTGAACCTTGACGACATACTGGCCGGGGTGGCCACCGCCTTTGGTTTGAAAGTTTCCGATCTGACCGGCCATTCCCGCCTGCGCCAGGCCGCCTGGCCGCGGCGGGTGGCCATGTTCCTGGCCCGGGAACTGACCCGCCTGACCACCACGGAAATAGGAGCGGCCTTCGGCGGGCGCGACCATTCCACCGTCATCCATGCCCTTAAGAAGATAAACACCGAACTTAAGCTGCCCGCCCAAGTCAAGCTGGTGGAAAACATCAAGCGCACCATCCTCATGTCCCGGCCGGAGCCGTGAGGGCAAAAAGGTTTATTTGGGGCTTGACCTGTGATATAATTTGGAACAGTTTGATAAGCCGCCCTTAAAAGAGGGAAATGGGGAGAGATGACCGAGCTGGCCGAAGGTGCTCGCCTGCTAAGCGAGTGTGGGATGTAAAGTTCCACCGAGGGTTCGAATCCCTCTCTCTCCGCCATATAACTCATTGAATTATTTTGATATTTTACTATTTAAAGGGCTCGAAAGCCATTGCCAATCCATTGTCAAAACTTGTAATGAGGCTCAGCCGGCGGCTCCGCAAATCCTTCATTTTCTCGCTTTCCAACTTAAGGTAACGGTCAAAAGTTTTGTTCGTTGTGTGTCCTGTCATTTTTCGAATTTCTTCGTTGAAGCGATATAGTAATCACCTGACAGTTGACCATTTTAAGAGGTGTTGGTTCAGGCCGGCGAGGCGGGGTGTGTTCCGGTGATTTTAGGATTTATGACCTGCGGAGCATGAAGTGGGCCGACATGGCGAACACGAAAAAAGCTAGTAGCAATACCGACAAGGCCGCGCCCTCCGTCGGAGAATTGGTGGTCTACCAGGCCGATGATGGCCGGGTAAAGGTGGAAGTCCGCCTCCAAGACGAAAGCGTCTGGCTTACTCCGCAATTGATGGCGGCTTTATTTCAGACCACAAGGCAGAATGTAATTCTTCATATTTCAAACATTTATAAGGAAGGCGAACTGTTGCCGGAAGCAACTTGCAAGGATTTCTTGCAAGTTCGTCAGGAAGGTGAACGGGCGGTTCAGCGGAAGCTGACCTATTACAATCTGGACATGATCATCTCCGTGGGCTACCGGGTCAAGAGCTTGGTGGCCACCCGTTTCCGCATCTGGGCTACCCAGAAATTGAAGGAATATATTATCAAGGGCTTTGTGCTGGATGACGAGCGGCTCAAGAATCCACCCGTGGCCGGATCATCGGCTCTGCCGGATTATTTTGATGAACTTCTGGAGCGCATCCGGGACATCCGGGCCAGTGAGCGTCGGATATATCTGCGGGTGCGGGAAATTTTCGCTCTAGCCGGGGATTATGACCCGAGCCGCACAGAGACCACGAAGTTTTTCAGCGTCATTCAGAACAAGCTGCTCTTCGCGGCTACTGGCCAAACCGCCGCCGAATTGATTCACGGCCGGGCCGACCACCGGAAGCCCAACATGGGCCTGACCACTTGGCAGGGTGGCGAAGTGCGGGCGGCGGACGTGACCGTGGCCAAGAATTATCTGGCCGAAGGCGAGATAGACGGCTTGAACCGCATCGTGGTCATGTGGCTGGACTACGCTGAAGACCAAGCCACACGGCGCAAGCAGGTTTTCATGAAGGATTGGCAGAGTAAGCTGGATGAATTTTTAAAGTTCAACGAGCGTCAAGTGCTGGCGGATTCCGGCCGGATCAGCAAGAAGGAGGCCGACGACCGGGGCAAAGACGAATATAAGCTCTACGCCACCCGGCGGCGGACCGAGAAGGAAAATATCGGCGAGGCGGAAATGATGAAAGAGTTGGAAGAATTGGCCCGACAAGGTAAAGCCGGGCGAAAGAAATAACTGAACCTAAACAATGTCTGGAACTGACCGGGATAAGGGTTTACCCATATGGGCTGCAAATTTCGGGTTGAGTTTTATGGAGGTTTTTAGACTCTGGCCACAGCGTGCGTATTGACGGAGAGATGGAGGAGCATGTATAATACGATTCGTCCGCACAGTTCTTTAAGCTATAGGCCGCAGGCCTTGGAATCATTTGAGTTGCCGATAAATGAGCTGGCTCAGAAATTGGGATGATGCCTGACGATAAGCCAAAGGCCCCGCTCCTAGCGTCTACGGTTCCCCTTGAAGAGCCTCTGGCGCATCGGAGCTCGGTTCTCCTTGGAACCTTTTTCTAGGCTTGATCTCAGAAAATAAAAACCGGACTTTAGTCTGGAACAAAGACCTTAACCATTATCAAATGGCACCACTTTTGGGGGCCGGTCACTATGAAAAATTTACTTGAGAAACTTAGTGTTTCATATTGCTACGATGTTGGATCTAAAATTGTTTTATTGCACGGCGATACAAAAGACAAATTAAGATTATTACCTGATAACAGCATGAAACTCATTATTTCCTCTCCCCCGTATAACCTTGGGAAAGAATATGAAAAAGAGACGGATTTAGACGAATACTTGCAATGGCAATCTGAGATCATTAATGAAATAAATCGAATTTGTCATGATGGAGGAAGTATTGTATGGCAAATAGGAAATTACGTTAAAGATGGTGAAATATTTCCCCTTGATATCTATTTTTACCCCTTGTTCAAAAAACATGGGTTAAAATTGCGTAATAGAATAATTTGGCATTTTGGGCATGGTTTGCACGCTATAAAACGTTTTTCTGGTAGGTATGAGACTCTTTTATGGTTTTCAAAAACTGATCAATATACATTCAATCTAGATGCTGTTCGTATCCCGGCCAAATATCCAGGGAAACGTCACTATAAAGGCGGCAAAGTCGGCCAACCAAGTGGGAATCCATTGGGGAAAAATCCGTCAGATTTTTGGGAAACCATTGCGCACGAGTGGGAACAAGGTATCATTGACATACCGAATGTAAAATCCAATCATCCTGAAAAAACATCCCATCCTTGTTCATTCCCTGTTGAGTTGGTCGAGCGATGCGTTTTGGCTTTGACTAATGAAAATGATTGCGTTCTTGATCCCTTTGGCGGTGTAGGCTCATCAGTTATTGCGGCGATTAAGAGAAATAGACGCGGCATAATGATTGATAAAGAACAAAAATATATTGATATTACACTACAGCGTATTTCCCATTTCGAAGAGGGCATATTGAAAATTAGGTCTATTGGAACACAAATTTTTAAACCTACAGGGTATGAAAAAGTATCTCAACAACCTTTAGAATGGCTTGATGGTAAATTAGGAGTAAATTACAGATGAAAATTGTAGAAACATATTCCCACTTAAATGGACTTGAATTTCTTTGCTACCATCATCCTAGCATTTGGGAAGAACTAACTAGCATAGTTGAGCAGGTAAATGCCGAGGCTTGTAGAACAAAAAAATCAAAAGAAAAGAGAAAAAAGGGCAGCTTATTATATAGCCCGATCGATATGAATAAAGCGTTTAAGGCACTGTTGGTGGCTAAAAGCTGGCAAGAAAGCCGAACGAAGTATTATGTAACAGCCAACGTGGAATTGGCGCGTAAGACATTAACTTTTAAGGCGGATCAACAAAAAGAAATCATTGAACAAGCAGGAGAAACAGCACACTTTACATATAACCAAACAGATTATATAAAAGAACGGATTGCGGTTGAAGTGCAATTCGGAAAATATTCTTTTGTGGCATATGATTTATTTGTAAAACATATGGCGTTTTATATTGGAAATCAAATAGATTTGGGAATTGAAGTGCTGCCGATGAAAAGTCTCACAAGTGAGATGTCTTCAGGGGTGGCATATTATGAAGGTGAAGTTTACAACGTAATTCGACAAGGCAGGAATACCCCCGCTGTTCCATTAATTATTATAGGCATAGAACCATAAACGCCTTCAACATGTGCATGTCAAATATTCGCCTGACACCTTGTCTTTTTGGATTGAATATAGTTTGCGTTGTCCTTTATGGCATACGCCATCTGGCGACGCACCGACAAGGAAGCTACCGGAGAAGTTGAAACGACGAAGGTGTTGGAAGAATTAGCCCGGGAGAGTAAAGCTGGGTGAAAATGACTAAACCAAGCCGACGCCTGAAATTGATTTAGATAAGCAAAGACAAGAGGCCGTGCTTGGAACCGTCTTGGCTCAACGGGGCATACCATTGAGGTGTTTTCCTGTTGCCGTGCATAGTGATTGAACCGAGTATGGGGCGCTGGCAAGAGTGATTTATTAGTTACTGCAATAATTGAATTATGAGGCCGTAAAATATGAGTATGGATACGAATTTTATAGGACGTCTACGGAATACACGTTTACCTATAAGCCATTCATTGATACCGCTCTTTGAAGCTGTAGTAAATTCTATTCATGCAATTGAAGACTTTGGAATGCCTTCTTGTGATGGACGAATTAGCATAGAAATTTTTCGTAATGAAGATTTGTTTTCTAAAAAAGTTTCACATGAGCGTGGCCCGGATGCAAAAGGAGATATTATTGGCTTCAAAATTATCGATAATGGGATTGGATTTAATGACAAAAATATGGCGTCTTTCAGAACCTTAGATTCTGACTACAAAACGAAAAAAGGCGGAAGAGGAATCGGGCGTTTATTATGGTTAAAGGCATTCAAAAAGGCCCAAATAACGAGTTCTTATGTAGATAATAATGGTTCTTTAAAGACCCGTTCTTTTATTTTTTGCTCACCGTCCGGTGTTACGGATGAGATGGTAACCGACTCGCCCACAGCTCAACAGCGCGAAACCTCTGTCTATCTAGATTATCTTCAAAAACCTTATATTGCCGCTATACCCAAAACTTTACAAACTATTGCCAATAGTTTGTTAGAGCATAGTCTTTGGTATTTTTTACGTGATGGTGGTGCACCTAAAATTATTATTTGTGATGGAGAGGACATTGAAGATTTAGATGAAACATATGCTTTGCATATGTTCACATCATCTAAAGTAGAGAGATTTACCATTAAAGATATTGATTTTGAATTAATCCACGTCAAATTACGTTCAAGCCACCGCATTCCTTATATAGCGCTATATTGTGCTGCCAATCGAGTTGTAAAAAAAGAAAATCTACGCAGTAAAATTAAAGGGCTTTATGGAATGCTATCTGATGACGATGGCGCCTTTTCATATAGATGCCTTGTGGCGTCATCGTTTTTAGATGAAAATGTTCGTCCTGAAAGAACAGATCTGGATATTGACAAATCAGCATTAGATCTCTTAGACGAACCGAGTATCTCTTTTGACGATATCCAAAAAGAGATTTTTACTAGAATAACTCGCTATTTGCATGATTCCATAGAATCAAATAAACAGCGTGGGCAAGAAAGACTTGAAGAATTCGTTGCAAAACGCGCACCTCGCTACCGACCAATCCTGAATAGGCTTGCCCCTGATCCTCTTGATATCGACCCAGACATTTCAGATAAAGACCTTGATATACTATTGCATAAGCATTTATCAGAATTTGAGAACCAAATTATCAAAGAAGGCCATGATTTGATGTCCCCTGGTGCCGATGAAGCTATACAAGACTACTCTGCTCGTGTGCAACACTATCTCAATGGCGTTGAAGATATGAAGAAATCGGACCTTGCCGGTTATGTATCTCACAGAAGGGTAGTCATTGATTTTCTAAAAAATGCCATAAAATGCAATTCTGACGGTCGCTATACTCGTGAAGAAAAAACCCATCAACTGATAATGCCTATGAGAACAGATTCAAACGAAATAACAATATTCGAATCAAAGCTTTCAAATCTTTGGTTGATTAATGAACGATTGGCTTTTCATGATTATTTAGCCTCCGATAAAACAATTAGGTCTATGCCCATAACAAGTGCTACTGAAACCAAAGAGCCTGATCTATGTTGTCTCCAGCTTTTTGATAATCCAATTTTGATAACAGAAAAAAATCTTCCACCATTTGCCTCTTTAACAATTGTTGAAATCAAACGGCCTATGAGAGATGATGCAAAAAGTGGAGAAGACGATGACCCAATAGAGCAAGCATTAGGTTATTTGAAGCGTATTCGTGATGGCGAAGTAACAAGTTCGCAAGGGCGCCCCATTGGGAATGTTGATAATATTCCAGGTTATTGTTATATCCTATGTGATTTAACGACTTCAATAATAAAGCGTTGCAATATACATGATCTTACGCTAACTAGCGATGGTCAAGGTTTTTTTGGATATAAAAAAGCATACCAGGCTTATATTGAGGTTATTTCATTTAATCAACTGGTAAACTCTGCTCTCGAAAGAAATAAAGCTTTCTTTGACAGACTGGGGCTTCCTACAAATTAAAGCAGATTGAGCGCGACCGCGAATTTTACGGAGGCCGTTTTACCAGCAGTTGCGGATGACGACTGATGGATTTATCGGCCAATTTGCGTTATAATAATGCCAAACGGGATTCGAACCCATCCAACGAGAGGGTGACCGGACATAAAACCGGACATTGAATTTTTTCGAACTGTATATTTCTATTTGAAATCAATGGATTATTTTAAAAATTCTAATCCCTCTCTCACGAGGAAGTTGAACATGATAGAATCAAGATGCGGCATCCTTTGCGGGCCATGCAAATACCGTGAGAAAATGAGTTGCAGTGGTTGTATCGCCATTAGGAAAGCATTTTGGGGAGAGGCCTGCCCCGTCAAATCGTGTTGCGAAGGTAAAAATCACAGTCATTGCGGCCAATGCTCCGATTTCCCCTGCGCCCTGTTGAATCAGTTCGCTACCCGCCCTTCCGCTTCAAAGCCCTGTCCAGGGCCCGGGCCAGTTGATCCGGGCAGGATGTTTCTTTGTTCCCGCAAGTCAGGCCGGCCAAAAGCCCTATCAACTCCCTGGCCGGGCGGCCTTCGGCCAACCGGCTTAAGCCCTTAAGATTGCCCGGGCAACCGCCCTTAAAACCCAGGCGGCGGATCACCCCATCCTCCAGTTCAAAATGAATCTTTTTGGAGCACACGCCTTTAGGCGTGGAAATGTGCTTGGAAGCGGCCATTGCGCCAAAACCTCCTAACGATTTTCTGCAAAATACTGACTCGCGGAAAAATGGTGATCTCTCCTCATTGTCTCAGTTCGCTCTCCAGCCGCCCATCCCGGACGTCGGGGCCTCCCTTATGGACCGGTACACCGCCACCCTGCCTGGATGGTCGCCCATGACCGTCACCGCCACCCTCTTCCTCGAAAGCCTCATCAGCGAAACATATTTGTCCGGGGCCGCCCCCCTTAAGTGCGAATAGCGGGACACCCAGGGGGCCGTAAGCTCCCGGTGGGCGACTATCGAAAGACCATAGGTCACCAGCATCACCGCCCTGCCGTCCGGGCTCGAAAGGAGGTCCAGGTTCGGCCCCACCGCCTCCTGCCTCCAGCCCTCCACCAGATCGACCAGGTAAGGCCTGGCGCCCACCGGCGACAGGGCCGCCTTCTCCCCGATCTTCCCGGCCCCGAAATGCAGGCCGAAACCGCTCCAGTCCACGAAGGAAAAGCCCCAGCCCGCCAGAAAGGCGCAACCGGCCAATATCCACGGGAAGAAACGGGCCTTTCCGGACAGCGCCGGAGGCGCCGCAGCCGGAAGTTGAGCCGGCGGGAACGGAGGCGGGTCGGGCGCCGCGGGCGGCCCGGAAGGGCGCGCGCCCTTCAAAACCACCGTTTTTCCGTCCTTCCCCTTGGCAACGGGAGCATGCTTGGCCTTCGGGTGGTGGTGGGCGGCCTTACCACCCCTCCCTCCATGCACCGACATCAGAACACCGCCTTTCCGGCCCCTGCCAAAAGAGCCCCCGGAAGGGGGCTTTCTTGACCATGTCGCCATTTTGCCACACAGCAGAGGGGCTTGACAAGAGGGGCGGTCATTGTCAGTCCTGTGAATGCGGAGCAGGCTTATGCCGCCGCCTCGATACAGGGCATAGCTTGATAACTAACTTTTTGCCTATAATGGGCCGAATGTCAAGCTTTTTTATTCAAAGCCGGCCGGGTGGTTGGGGGGCATTGATGGTAGCTATATGAAGAATCCTATAAGCGCAAACCTGACGGGCCTCCTCCCCCGTCACCCCGGCGAAAGCCGGGGTCCATAAGGCAAATAAAACACAAACCTTATTGAATCAGCATACCAAAACCGTTTTCCGGCCTGAGAATTGCCTTGCTTTCTTTTCCGGCGGCGTCATCTGATTTGCTTTGCAGGTTACTTTTGTTGTTTTTAAACCAGGTTTGGGCGGACGCCCCCGCGGTAGCCCAATTGCAGCCGGATAACGCCTTTTGCAACTTTTCATCATCGGCGGTTATTGGTTCAAAGGCAAATCTCGCTTTCCAAAAACCCATTTTGGGGCTTACGCGCACATAATAAAATTTTTGAGGGGCCAGGTCTGCCTCAAGCAGATTTGAACCTTCCCCGCCAACCACATAGTAATGTTTGCCAGGTGTGGTTTTATGCAACACCTTGGTATTTGCCGAAACTATACCTACAAAAGAGATATCTTTATCCAGGCTTTCGATTATTGGGGCTTGAATTGCGGCGCCCAAAATCGTATCCCTGAAAAAGATGATAGCCGCCTGATTTTTAGCCAGGGCTCCTTCATTTTGTTGTATTACCGCCACATCCATGTGCTTGCTGGCACATCCGGTCATAGCCATCACCCAAACCGCCAAAAACAGCATCAACTTCCGCATAAGGCCAACCTCCTGAATAGTAGGGTTTTTCATTATGAAATACGCTCTGAAACGCGGGTCAGGCGCTTCCGCATAAAGCCGTCGGAATCCCTGTTTGGAATGATGCCCTCCGGCTGCCGCGGCTTGGGCGCGGCGGAGCCGCAAAATGCCCCGATATTCACCTTATGCGTAAGCTTAAAATTAACATTGTATCTATTTGGGCTATTTGTCAATCTGTTTGTTTGGCCTGCCCCCCTGGAGGCCAGCAGACGGCGAGAGGAGTGTTGGAGAAATGAGGAACGGGAAGCTAAGGTCAAAACCGTTCTTTCAGTCAATGAAGCAGAATTTCGTGGCCGCCAGTATAAACATTCTTGTGGCGCGGTTGCATACCTGGCAATCAAACTAAACACAATTCATCTCAAGACAGTCAGTTTTGAATAAAGGACATCTAGCCATAATAGTCTCCTTTTTATTTATTCGAAAACTGGCTAATCCCTTTTAACCATAACTCTTCTAAAACACTCCTTCCCGCTGACATAGGGAATATATCCCCGATCCTGAACTATTGAATATCCCTTTTCCAATAGGCCATTTAGGATTGGGCGGGCGGAAACTATAAACGGTTTTTTGTAATCACTTGGAATATAGCAATGGTCAACAATAAGCATTTTGGAATCATCAAATTTTTTGTATTTTTCCGGAATCTCTTTTAATGGAACAATTTTCAGGTGTTTATATTTTGGCCTGTTTCTTATAGGAAAATTTGTAAACCAGTGTCCAGAAGCATCCACAAGTTCCCTTTTAGGGTTCAGAAAATAGTCTATGCGATTATAACCTGGCTTAACTTTACCTTCATAGAAATACGGAATAAAAGCGTTTGTTATTGGGTTTGCTATATTAGAAATAATCAAAAACCGCTTTTTGCTTTCGATGGTTATTTTCCAATAGTCCCTCATTCTTGAAAAAGGTGGATTAGTGCATACTATATCCGCATCCTCTTTTAGAATCTTCAATGACAGATCATCGTCAAAACTGCCCATATACCCATCTGGAAATTCTTTGAATTCCTTATAGCCAGTCTTTGTGAACACATATCCCCGTACACCTTGATTAAATAAATCAACCATCCCACTATAGTGTGTGCATATAAGCTTTTTCAATTCCAATTCTTTAAAGTGTTCCAGAAAGTATAATGCGAATGCCGATGTGTTTTTGGCGTTGTTGTCAACAGCGTCATCGCAATTACAAAACACGGTTTTATTTCTCCAAATGCTTTTAGGATACATGGACAATTCTTTTTCAACATCCTCAAGCCGGGTATAAAATTCATCATTGTCTTTTCTCTGTGCCTTTTGCATTACGTTTTGTTGCGATAATCCTCTCTCTTTCAATGATGGGGTTGTTTTTTTGACAATCTTTATAACACGTTTTTTATCCTCTGGTTTAGTGCAAATCTCTTTGGTAAACTGGCTATGAGATTTTATGAATGCCACATACCCATTAAACAAAGCGGAGTTATAGAAATATATTTCCTTGCTTGATTCTTCACGTTGAATGATAAATTCCGCCTTTATAGCGTTTTCAACCTCCCGCATATTTTTGACTTCACAAGTGAATAAATAAAAATACGGGTTATCCTTTGATACACCCGTCATATTATTGTAATCCCGTAATCGGCGCTCGAGGTTATTGGTCTTGCCTATTTTGCATTTAGCAGGTTCTAATAGCGCCTGAATAATATAGATGTATTGCTTGTTCTTTTGTTTTTTTTCTCCTATATCAAACAGCATATTCCTCTTCAAACCCCCGCCATCCATTTGCTATATCTCATGAGAGATTTTCAACACCTTCAAGGAGATTTGAGCGGCCTTCAAGGCAATCGCCCAATATGACGATAAATAATTAAGCAATTAGATATTTAGCGCTCGCTGCAGGTGTAAATAAATATCTAATAGACAATTTTATATAACTAAAAGACGCTTGTCAAATACTATTAAGCGTTTATCCTTGTCTTTTAGGCAAAATAGGTAATGGAATGGCCAATCTCCGGGATATTCTGGCGAATAATTTGAAGGAAAACCGTAAAAAATGCGGTCTTTCTCAAGCCAAGTTGTCGGAAAAGGCTAATATTTCAACACAATACGTTGCCATGATTGAGGTTTCCAGAAAATTCCCGACCCCGGAAGTGCTGGAACGCATTGCCAGGGCTTTAGAAATTGAGGCGTATGAGCTTTTTCAGGTAAAACATTCTCCTGAAAGCGCAATGGAAAAACTTCACGATACCCTTGCTGGAAATATAGAAAGGCTAATCGGTGAAGCTGTGGAGAAAGTCCTGACCGACAAATGGCAACGCTGATTTATCCTCCGAACCGGCCAGGTGAGTAATTTGGTGAGTAACTAAAGTCTTGACTATTTAGAAAAGTGAATTATATTTTAGCCATATCAAATATGGTTCTCTGCCATATAAGATATTGTAATATTTAAATGTTTGTCCGTGTGGCCGGACGTTGCGCTTGGGAGCGGAGGAGGAAAAAATGAAACGGCGGAAAGTCATCGGGCTGATCGCCCATGACGCCTGCAAGAAAGACATGATCGAATGGGCGGCTTTCAACGCCCTCCGTCTCGCTCATCATCGGCTGGTATGCACCGGCACCACCGGAAACCGCATACGGCAGATATTCACCGAGCAATATCCC